>ERZ773235.806-NODE-806-length-37299-cov-4.420444_pt1 | contig 37299 bp, 37 predicted proteins | sample MGYA00580522_ERZ773235 | MGnify/ENA primary metagenome ERZ773235 (study PRJEB29015, sample SAMEA2737797) | human gut metagenome | biome: human gut; feature: human-associated habitat; material: faeces | place: China | collected 2012 ...
TCTTGATTAACTTTTTTTTTTTAACTTTTTAGTTTATACTATATATGTAAAGATAGGGGTGGCATTGTGATATTAAGAAAACCATTTGCATTTTTTATTAAACATTTTAGATTTATCCATCTAATTCTTGCTATATGTGCTGTTTATTTAATTACAAAAACTAATGCAATTCTTAGTTTTTATTTAGAATACATGGATATAATGTCAATTTCACCTGGTACTTCAGTTTCAACTGATTTGTTTAATAGTATGTTATGGATTAGTACTATTGTTATTATTTTAGGTAGCATTTTAATCGCATTTCTTATGAAATTTAAGAAAAAGCCAATTCGTTTTTATAAGATTAATATTATAGTTTATATTGTATTGATTTTAATATATATATTCGCACATGGTACTATTAAAAGTTTAGAAATAGGACTAGTTGATATTAGAACTTTAAAAATGGTTCAAGATTTTCTTGTTATTGCTATGATTCTTCAAGTACCAAGTACAATATCACTAGTAATAAGAGCTTTAGGGTTTGACATTAAAAAATTCGATTTTGAAAGGGATTTAGAAGAACTAGAAATCACTTCTGAGGACAATGAAGAAATAGAAGTTAACTTAGAATTTGATTTTGATAAATTTAAAAGAAATATAAGAAAACAAATTCGTCATTTTAAGTATGTGTACTTTGAGAATAAAACTATAATTAATGTTATATTTACAATTTCTTTAGTTATTATAGGTATAATAGTTTATTTAAATATAGGTGTTTATAATCGAGCATATCATGAAAATCAAAGATTTAATGTTACAAACTATCAGATTAGTGTTAATGATTCATATCAAGTTAAAACTGATTATAATGGAAACTCAATAGAGAATAAAGCTTCTTTTATTGTTGTAAGTTTAAAATTAAAAAGCAATTATTTAGATAAGACAAAATTTGAGACGGCACGAATAGCTCTTGAAATAAATAAACATTTATTTTATCCACAAAAAGATTATAAAACGGAATTTAGTGATTTAGGGACACTTTATACTAATCAAAATATTACAAAAGATGATAATAATTATATAGTTGTTTTTGAAATACCAAGTACTTATCAAAACAAGAAAATGAAATTAAAATATTTTGATTACAATGATAAAGAAGTAACTATTAATATAAAACCAAATAGTTTTAAAGACTCAAAATTATATAATTACAATTTAGGTGATACTATTAAACTTAATGATAGTATTTTAGGAAATACAACTTTAAAAATTGATTCATTAGAAGTAAATGATTATTTTAAAAGTAATTATAAATTATGTATAGATGGTAATTGTATTGATTCATATGAATATTTAGTTCCATCTTATACTGGAAATGAAGATAAGGCTTTAATTAAGGTTACAGGAAATCTTAATTGGGATAAAAATAAAAAAATAAGTGAAATTGATAATTTATATAAATTTATTGAAATTTATGGGAAAGTTTCTTATGTTTTAAATGGAGAAGAAAAAGATGTGAATATTAATTTAAAACAAGTAAAACCTAATAAGGTAAGTGATGATAATACTTATTACATAGAGGTAAATAAGGAAGTTAAAGATGCAAGTAAAATTTATCTTAGCTTTGTAATACGTGATAAAGAATATAAATATGCTGTTAAATAATGTCAAATTTATAAAATTTTTGTTTGTGAATTTTATTAGATGATGTTATAATGATACTAGTACTATTATAGGAGGGAATATATGAAGAAAAGAGCATTTATAATGATGTCATTTATATGTTTATTAGTATTTCCTTTTAGTATTAAAGCTTTTTGTTATAGCAAGGATAAAATTAAGTTTCAAAAATTAGCTGAAAATATTGATTATACTTATGCTTTTGATGAAAATACTAAAACGTTTAATATTATTTTTACTAATCTTCAAACTAGTCTTTCTCTTAATGAAGTAGTTTATCCTGATCAGGAGACGACTCTTACTGGTTTTATACCTGGTAATAGTTATAACTTTGTGGTTAAGACAAATGATAGTTCTTGTTATGATGAAACAATTAAAACTATATATGTTAATTTACCTATTTATAATGCAAATTATAATGATCCTTTATGTCAAGGATTACATGATTATGATATTTGTCAAAAATGGGGAAAGTATATTAGTAATAGAAGTGAGTTTGAAAAACAAGTTCAAAAAATAAATAGTAGTACAAAAGAAGATAATAGTGAAGAAGAAACACAAAAAGAGTATAAAGGAATATTTGATTATTTAGCCAATATTTTTGTTAATTCATATTATGTTGTTTTACCAATTATAATTGTAATTTGTTTGTTTGGTATTTATAGATTGAATAAAAAGGAAAAATTGTTTTAGGAGGTAGAAAATGAAAAAAAAGATTTTAAGATTATTTATTTGTTTTTTAGCTGCTATCAGTTGCTTTTTATTTAATAATGACATTGTTAAGGCAGATGATGAAATAGAAATTGATTCAAACGGAACCCCTGGTAGTGGTGGAAAAGATCCCTGTGATCCATGGTCATATGTTTGTATTTACAATTACGCAGCTTTTAAGGTTACTTATTATCCTGCAGAGGGAGGCCCAAAATCTAAAATTTATTATACTGATAAGTATAAAAGAGATCCGTTTAATAGTAAAAATTTAAAAAACACAGAAGACAGGAAAAATTTTCCCAAAACGAAAGATACGAAAACTGAAAAAATTGATTTTCAAAAAATGGGGCTTGGAAATGTTCCTAAAAGTTTTACTTCCGTAGCGGCTCAGGGAATGTATGAAAAGTTATGGAATAAGATGACTGATCCAAATAGTAAATTAGTTAATAAAATTTTTATTGATTTGACTGATGCTAATGGAGACATTGCTGGATTTGTTAAAAACCATAAAAATGATTATTTCTTTGTTGAACCTCTTTATCAAGTTAAAATTCAAAAGTGGCAAGATGCTAAACAAGCAGTTAATACTAAAAAAGGAATTTTTAAAAGTTATTTGGGAACTACATATGGGGTTGCACATCAGGTATCTGTAGAAAGTTTTAATGAATGTAAAAAGAGTGGTGGTAGTGAGTGTTACGAGATATATTATAGTCGTAAAGAAAAATATCATGTTTCTAGAATTGCTAATAGTCTAAGACTAGAAAAAAAAGCTAAAGTAAGCAATGTAGAATTAGCAGCGGGAATTCCTAAGGCAAAAAAGGGAACAACAGAAATGCATGATTTAGTAAGCAATAAGGGATACGGAATAGGAGCAATAAAATTACGATCATATCCTGTGAATGAACCACCAGAAGATCAAACTAGCGGAACTTGTTATTCATATTTTGAAAAAAAATCCCCGGCTTCATGTGAAAAAGAAACAGATAGTTATCAGACGGAAATAGAAGAAGTTACAGTTGGAGAATCTACACCAAATGCAAAGTCTTGCGCTGATTACACTCCAAATTTAGATGGTAGTTATCAGAGTCAATCTATTTATGGTAAAAAGACAAATATACCTGTAGAAGGTAACATAGTTGGTAAATATTGTGCTATTTATTGTACAAAAGATATAAAATTTTCTACTGATATTGGGAAGATAGTTGGTGCAAAAGAAATTTCACCACTTCCTAACATAGCTAATAGTTCAACAACTTATACACAAAATTTGAAGATAGAGAAAGAAATAAAATATACATGTCATGCAGACGTGACAAAACATTATGGAACTGATACGCCAACCGATAAGTGGTTTCAAAATTTAAGTGATAAAAATTATGCTGAAGCTTATTATGCTATAGAAAAATTAAAAAAGGTGTATGATACAATTCCTGAACCTACCCCAATGGATTTAGAAAACTTTAACGATGAAGCCAAAACAGTTTTGATTGAACTATATCATTGTGCCTATTTTAAATTATTAGAGAGTGAATTTAAAACAAATGATGATCTAGTTATTATGATAGGTAATGATAGAAAAAAGTTAAAAAATATATCAAACGAAGAAAACTTTACTAGTGCAAATAGAAATGATATTAGTATTGATCCATGGAATGTTTTGTGGGATGGTAATAACGCTACGTTTGGTCAATATATAGCAAATGTAACAAAATTAGTTAATGATATAATCAATCAAGGTTACACATATTATACAAGCTCAAATATTTATTCGCTAAAATCAACCTCTAAATATGGCTTAGATTTAACACAAAAAGATTCAATTGACAATAAGAAGGAATATGGAAACGTTGCTGATGATAATATTAATGATAATAGTGTTTGTAAAATAAAACAAAAACTAAAAGATAATGGTCAAACAGAAAATACAGCTAAGATTTCAATAGTAGGCCATGACAATCTGGTTTGTACAGAAAATGATGATAAAACAATAGAATATTCACCTAATATAGTTGCTGAGTGTCCTGCTAATACATACCATGCTGGAACAAATGCATATTATTGGTTGGCGAATAGTTTAATAAATGATGATTCTTTGAAGAAAAAAGCGTTAGACGGAGTAAACAGTACAGAGGCAATTGATATGTTTTGTAATAATAAAACATTAGAAAAATTTGATGGCGGATATGAACAGATAATAAATGAAGAGGGTAGTGCTGTTTTAGATGATTGTTTGATGGCTGGAGTACCATTAAAGCAATGTCAAGAAAATGCTGGTAAAACCTATAAATGTACAGATGGACAAGGTATAAAAACTGACGTTAGTTATTTTGTCTATTTGAAAGCAAAAGAAAAAGGTATTACTAATTTTGACAATGAAACACAAATGAATACAATACAAAAATCAATTGAAAAAGAAAATCCTTATTGTAATGATTCTTGCTATAATGGAGATAAAAATTCAAAAACGTTTGTTTATAGAACTATATCATTAGGAGATAAAAAAACATCTTTTCCAGGTAAAAATGGAAACGGACGAACTCCTGGATCAAATTGGAATTCTGATAGTTTAATTGAAAAAATTATCACAAATAGACAAGATGTTTATAATAATGAACCAATGTATGAAATTGTTTTGGATTATTCAACGTTGAAAAATATTAGAAGTGATAACAAAAAAATAAAATATGATTATGGAAATTTTAATAATTTAGATTGCAATGAAAATGGGACAGCTTGCATTAGTAAATTTTTAAGGGAAAATATTAGCGTTAATGGAAGATGTTCTAAGCTTGGTCAAGAAAATTTTTATACTAATTGTAATTAATGAAAGGAGTTAATAAAAATGAAAGAAACATATTGGTTAATTTTAATTCTTATATTAGGTGTTATATGCATTGCATTTATTAACTTCTTTCAAACTTATACAAATACTGATGAACAAAACTATATGCTTTTAAAAGAAGTTACAGAAGCTGCTATGTATGATGCAGTTGATGTAAGAGCATATAAAGCTTATGGAACTGTATCTATAAGTAGAGAAAAATTTGTAGAAAGCTTCGTTAGAAGATTTTCTGAAAGTGTAACTTTAGGTAATACATATGTTATTGATATATATGATGTTAATGAAACACCGCCTAAAGTTAGTTTAAAAGTCTCAACAAAATTAAGATCTAATGTAACTGCTGTTAGTTTTAGTAAGAGTCAAGTTATAGATTTTGATATTGAGAATAAATTAGATGCGATATTAGAAACAACTTATTAAGTTAGAAAGGGAGAGAAAATAATGAATAATTTTATGATTTCGCTAAAAAGATTTTTTAAAAACAAAAATACAGTTACAATTTTAGGAGTTTTAGCTGTAATATTAATTTTATTTTTTGGGTATCGTTACCAAATAAATAAAATGGTAAGTCCTGTTAAGGATATTCCTATTTCTACTAAGACAATTCAACCAAGAACAGAAATAACAAAAGATATGATTGAATATGTAGATATTGCACCAGTAGTATTACAAAAAGGTGATATAATTCAATCATCAAGTGCAATTATAGGAAAATACAGTAACTATAATACTGTAATTCCAAAGGGAAGTTTCTTTTACAAAGATACAGTAATTGATGAAGCAAAACTTCCAGATTCAGCTTTTGTAAATTTGAAAAAAGGAGAAATTCCTTATAACTTCCCAGTAGATATGGACTCTACATATGGAAATTCAATATTCCCAGAAAATTATATTGATATTTACATGAAAGCTAATAATGAAGAAGGAAAATTAATGGTTGGAAAATTAATTGAAAACGTTAAAGTTTTAGCTGTTAAAGATTCTTCAGGTAAACATGTTTTCGAAAATACAGAAGAAGATAGACAACCAGCATATTTAATATTTGGTGTTAAGTCTGAAATTAATATTTTACTTAGAAAAGCAAGCTATATGGGAAATTACTCAGTAGTATTATTCCCAGTACCACATGGAGTAGAAGTAAAGGCAAAAGAAGGAGAAACAATGGTTACATCTCAAACATTAAAAGACTTTATAAATGCTAATACTGTTCCAAATGATGAAATCGAAGATGCAACAAAAGAAGAAACAAAAAAAACAACAGATAAAACAACAACAGACAAAACAACTAAAAAAACAACAACAAAAACTACTAAGAAATCGAGTTAATTATAGTGAATGATAATTTATTTTCACAAATCGATTTTGGAGCACTAAAAGAATATCTTGAAAACGATGACGTTACAGATATTTCTTATAGTAATAATGGACAACTCTGGATAAAAACTCTATCAAAAGGATTATTCAGAGTTGAAAATCCAAATATTAATAATGCATTTATTGAAAAGTTAGCTTTTCAATGCTCTAATGTTATGGGTAAGAGTTTTAACATGGCACATCCTTTTCTAGATGCAGAAGGAGCTGAATTACGTCTTAACTTTGTTCATGATTCTATAGCTAAAAATGGAATTGCTGTAGTTATTCGTAAAACACCAGCTAAAATTCGTCTTGAAAAAGATAAATTATTAAGAGAAAAATATATTGATTTAGATATACATGATTTTTTAATAAAATGTGTTCATGGTCATTGTAATATAATTGTCTCAGGAGAAACTGGATCAGGTAAAACAGAATTTGTTAAATACTTAGCTGCACATACAAAAGAAGATGAAAAAATAATTACTATTGAAGATACATTAGAACTTCATCTTGATAGAATTTTCCCACATAGAGATATTGTTGCAATGAAAACAAATAATATAGCTTCATATTCCGATGTTTTAGTCACTTGTATGAGACAGAATCCTAAATGGATTTTACTATCGGAGGTACGTAGCGCTGAAGCTGTAATGGCTGTTAGAAACTCAATTTCTTCTGGTCATTATATTTTATCAACAATTCATGCTGATAAAGCTTCATCAATACCTAACCGTATGTATAGTTTGCTTGAAACTAATCAAGACATAAATCAATTCTTGAAATCAATTTATAGATATATTCAATTAGGTGTATACATTCGTGGATTTCAAGATAAAGCAACTAAACACTTTGTACGTGAAATAGCAGAAGTAACAGAGTTTTATGTAACAGAAGATAATGAAGCAAAATATAATACGATTTATCGTAAATCAACTTCTGGAAAAGTAACAAGAAAACACCCAACAAAATATCTTATTGATTATTTGGATGCACAAGGTGTTACTTTAAATCAAAATGAAATACAAGATTCTGAAACAGTTGTTAGTAGGGATTTTAGTGTATTTGAACAGGAAGATAAAGAAAAAATGCAACAACAAATGGTAAATCAAAATCCTACTACAAATCAAGCTAGACCAGGTATTATAAATAATAATCAAATGCCTAATGTAAATCAGGCTAAATCAAACAATCAAAGAGTAGTTAATCAAAATGTTAGAGTTGTTCCAACTAATCAAGTTAGACAATCTCAACCAAGGATAACACCAACTAGTGTTATTAAAGCACAACCTGGTGTTGTTCAATCTCGAAATCAAGTAGTTACTAATCAACCAAATATAAATGCTTCAAGTATAAATCAAAATAAAATTGAAAATCTTGAAAGCATGTTTGAATAAAGGAGGTATAAAATGGAATTTATTATTTTTCTCCTTGCTGCATTTGTAATCGTTTTTGTCATTGCTTATAGAAATAGTGCAGGACAAAATATATATTTATATGTTTCAAAAACAGCAGGAAATTTATATGATAAATATGCACCATATTCTTTTAAAGAAGTAAGACAAAAAGTAAAAGATTTAGGACAAGAGTATACAAAAAGACAATATACAATCCAAATAGCTGTCTTTTCTATTGCAACAGCAATTATCACATATTTGTATTTTTATAACTTAATTGTATCAATTATATATGTCTTAATTGCAGTAGCAACAATTCCATATTTGACTTATTTAAGATGTAAAAGAATATATAGCGAATTTATATTTGAACAAATTCAAGTATATACTACAAATACAATAATGGAATTTGCAACAACTCAATCATTTGTTAAAGCATTAGAAGGTGTGTATGAATCTGATGTTTTGGAAGACCCAGTAAAAAGTGATGTCAAAACGATGATAGATTTAGCTTATGAAAATGGTACGATTGAGGATTCAATTAAATATATGAATGACAGATATGATTATTTTATTGTAAGAAATATGCATCAATTATTTTTACAAATAACAAACGAAGGTTCTAAAAATGCAGGTGATGCATTGGAAAACATGTCTCTTGACATTGATATGCTTGTTGAAAATGTATATCGTGATAGAATGGATAGAGCAAAATTTCATAAGAAATTTTTACAATTTGGTATAGTTTTATATTTAATGGTTATGTTAGTACAAATGTTATTAGGAGTCGAATCCTATATTTCAATGCTTGATATTTGGTATATTCAAATTTTATTACACGCAGTTATTATCATCAACACTTTATTCTTGCTTAGTGGTGAGAAATACTATAATGAGAATGTGGGGGCTGAATAATGGAATTTTTATTAATAGCAGTTATCGTATTATTCGTTCTAGAGTATACAAAACGAATTGATTCAAAAAAATTTATTTCAGATATTCAACCATATTTTTCTTTCTTAATGGAAGATGATTATAAATTTCTTTTATCTATCAGATATGGTGGGGATGAAGATTTAGATGTAAATTATCTATTCAATAAGCGTGTAACTCAAGGAATACTTACAATTGTTTGTTTAGTGTTTGTATTCTTATTATCAAATTTTAGTTTTATAAATGTTTTAATATCATTTATATTAGGCTTTTTAGTATTTAAAATGCCATATATAAAATTAAATAATTATTATAAAGCTAATCTTGAAAAAATAAATCAAATGTTACCTTATTATTTAAAAGGTTTAGAAATTTTGATTCAACATTATACAGTTCCAGTAGCACTTAGAAAATCAGTAGATACAGCACCAGATGTATTTAAACCTGGTTTGAGAAGGTTATGTGAAAAAATTGAAGCTGGTGATTCTTCAGTAGAACCATATATGGATTTTGCAAGAGAATATCCAGTTAGAGATTCTATGCGTATGATGAGATTATTATATCGTTTAGGTTTAGGATCACAAGAAAATAAACAAGAACAACTTATTATGTTTGCTAAAAACGTTTCAACATTACAAAATAAAGCTCGTGAACAAAAATATCAAGAACGTTTGGATAGAATGGAAAAGAAAACTATGAGTATGTTAATGACAACTGGTGGTGGAATTCTATTACTTCTTTTAGCATCAATGATGCAAATGATGAATTTATAAAGCGAAATCTTATGACTTTCGTTTTTTTTTGAAATACTATAAAGAAATTAAAGATTTTAATATCATAAAGTTGCAAGAAAAATTTGTGATATGCTATAATTGTGTTTAGTTAGGTGATGTTAATGAAAAATAAAAAAGTTATATATTTAGTAATGTCTTTTTTGATACCGTTTTCTTTATTTATGGTATATTTTTTCTCTCTTAACAAAAGTTTTAGTTCTATACTTATTGGTGATGCCAATGAACAGTATATTATATTTTTTAAATATTTAAAACGTGCATTAGATGGAGATGTATCATTACTTTATTCTTTTTCTAGTGGATTAGGTGGTAATTTTCTTTCAACATATTATTATTATTTGTCATCACCTATTAATTTTTTAATTAAATTTGTCCCTTACGATTCCATAGGAACATTTTTTGGATTTCTTAGTTTTTTTAAGATAGGTCTTAGTGGACTAACAATGTATATTTATTTATCAAAAACGAAAAAAAATGATGAATTTATTAATTTGTTATTATCTCTATGTTATTCTTTAATGAGCTATAATATTATTTATTATTTTTGTATAATGTGGTTGGATGCTGTTTTTTTAACTCCATTAATTTTAATAGGAATTGATAGAATAATTCAAAAAAAAGGAAAATTATTTTATGTATTAATGTTAACACTATGTATTATTTCAAATTTTTATATAGCATATATGGTTTGCATTTTTTCTGTTATATATTTTATATATAAATTTGTAGAAAGTTATGGTTTAAACATAAAAAAGAATAAAAAAGTTATTTTTGATTTTTTGTATGCTAGTATAACATCAGGATTACTTTCAGCGTTTGTAATTATACCACTTATTTATTATACAACTATTTTTTATCGCGGTGGTATTACTGAAAATCTTGATTTTGGATTTGTTTTATCTAATTTTATTTTATCATTTGGATTTAATCCACCTGGTAAATCTATGAATTATTATTTACCTTATTTTAGAACCAATTATTTAATGTTTGTTATAATTTTAAATTATCTTTTATATAGCAAAAATAGAACAACAAAAAAAGTTGTATTAATTATTTTTTCATTTTTTATAGCTAGTATTTTGTTTGATACTCTAAACTTGTTTTGGCATGGCTTTTCACATCCTGTTGGTCTATGGTATAGATTTGCTTTTTTAATAAACCTATTTATAATAATTATTGCTAATGATTGGATTCGTTCATATAAAAAAATGAGTAATAAAAATATAGTTTTAACAGTATATATATATGCAATAGTATATTTTATATCATTTCTAATATCTCACATAAAAATTAATGCTATTGTATTTATGATAAATTTAGTAATATTAATATCTTGCTTTATTTTATTAAATATAAAGGCAAACAAAAAGTTAAAAAATATTTCTTTTTTAACTATTATATTATGTGAAAGCTTAATTAGTTTAAAATTATATCTTTTAACTGATTATAACTTAAAAAAAATTGAAGAGAAAATGGATAGTGTAAATTTATGTTATAATCTTCCTGATTCATTTTATAGAATCGGAGGTACTATTTTTACTGAAAATGAAACACTTGAATGTAATGTTGGTAGAACAGGATTGTTTTTAACGACTAACAATAAAAATATTAGTTTGTTTTTAAAACATTCTGGGTATTATTCTTTATCTGCATATTTAAAAGAAAATTCAAATACAGATTTTTTAAATTCTACACTCGGGATAAAATATTGGTATACTAATAAAGAGTTGAATAGTGATTACTATAATCAAATAAAACAAGTGAAAATAAAAAATAAAAATGTTAAAATTTATGAAAATGATAAAGCTTTGTCGTTGGCTTATATAATTGATGGTGACAATTTAAATATTAAATATAATGGAAACCCTTTTGAGTTTCAAAATGGTTTTTCTTCATCTATCACGCGATATAAAATATATAATAAAAGTAATTTTAAAAAAATTGATGCATATAATTATGAAATTGACTTTTCTGATAAAAAAGATAAATATATATATATTCTTTCGGACAAATTTTCTGCTAATATAAATCGAGTTAAAGAAAAAAATAGTGGTTTAACAATAGACGGAAAAGATGTGTGCATAGGATGCGATTCTGGTGGTGGATATAATAAAATATTAAAAATAAAAAATGAATATGATGGTGTCAAAAAATTAAAGATATCTAAAAAATATAGCATAGATAAAATATTTATATATGAAAAAAATGACAATGATAAGAAAGCAATATTGAAATTAAAAAAATCGCAGTCATATAATGTTAAACTTAAGAAAAATAAAGTAAGCTTTAATATTGATGTTAAAGATAATAATCAATTGTTGATGATAACAATTCCATATGAATTGGGATGGAACTTGAAAATAGATGGAAAGGTCAAAAAAGCAGATAAATTATATGGTGCTTTTTTAGGAACTTATTTAGATAAAGGAACTCACAAATTAGAATTATCATATTTTCCACCCGGATTAAAAATAGGCATAGCTATTTCCGCTTCGACATTTGTTTTTAATATATTAAAAAAAATGTTAAAAAAATGATAAAATGTGGTATAATATAACTAGAATTTAGAATAGGTGGTGATAATTATATGAAAGAAGCAACTGGAGAAGCAAATATGACAGTAGTAACTATTATCTTAATTGCGGTTATCGTTGCGGTGGCAACACCTTTGATAAACCATATGATGCAAAATACTTCATCAAAAGCTGAATGTATGAATAGTGGTGGATATAATTGCTAGAGGAGTGTAATTTATGAAGCAGGCAATAGGAGCAACGCAAATAATTAATTATGTAATAGTGTTTATTGTAATAACATTTGGTTTTCTTATTGCAACATTAAGTTACATGAAAGCCTTTAAAGTTAACAGTGCAATATCTAATTCAATTGAAAAGTTTGAAGGCTATAATGAGTTTTCAGAAACAGAAATTACAAAAAAACTTAGTACTATAGGTTATAGAACTGGTGATTTTAGTTGTGGAGAAAATAGTAAAAATATACCTGGATTTCATGCCTGTGTTGAACAAATAGGCAATGCTAGTACTGGTAGTTATATAAGATATAAAATTACTACATTTATTGAATTTGGGCCAATTTTAGGTCAACATTTCGAAATACCAATTAAGTCACAAACTGAAAAAATATATGTTTTTTCAAATTAAGAAGGTGGTGGAAGTTAATGAAAGAAGCATTTGGAACAGCCTATGTTGTTAATTTTGTTATTATTTTTGTTATTCTTTTCATCTTCTTTTTTGTGGCTGGAATGAGTTATACAAAAGCATTTAAAATCAAAAACAGGATTGTTGATATTATTGAAGAAAACGAATGCTATTCTGAAGATGCTACTTGTGAATCAAAAGGACAAATTGATGACATTTTAAAGGAAGCAGGGTATCGTGTAACAAATTCAAAACCAAATTGTAAAACAATACAAGGTCCTGAACTTTTAACTACTACGACAAATACATTTAATTATTGTGTTTATAAATTTCATACTAGTAAAGGTTCATATTATAAAGCTGCTGCTTTTATGTATTATGAAATACCTGTAATAGGTGTGCATATGCAGTTTCCAGTATATGGTGAAACAAAAGTTATGGGAGAATATTAAGGAGATGGGTAATTAATGAATGTAATTATTTCTAATAAATATACATCATTGTTAAATGAACTAGATATAGACGTTATAAAAAAATTAGAAGGACAATATGATGTCGATGATATTATAAATCAATTTAAAAATTTCTTTTTTCAAAGAATGATTTTAGATATTACAGCAATAAAAGATTATAAAAATATCCAAACATTACAAAAATTATCCATTTCGTTAGATATGGATAAAGTTATATTATTTTTAGATGATACAGATGAAAGTAATAGTAATTTATATTTATCTAAATTAATTTCAATGGGAATATATAACTTTACTAAAAATATAGAAGGTGTAATGTATCTATATAATAATCCAAACTCATATAGAGATGTCGCACATATTCAACAACTTGATGTTGTAGGAACACAACCTCAAGCTCAAGAAACTCCTAATAACGTTATTGTTGAAAATTATAATAGTACAGTTCATACAACACGTATAATTGGAATAAAAAATGTAACAAAACAATCAGGAGCAACAACTTTAGCATATATGCTTAAAAATCAATTGAAACAACACTATTCTGTTGTAGCAATAGAAGTAAATAAATCAGATTTTAAATACTTTAATGATAAAACCTTAATCTCAACCAGTGCAACTGAAATTGGAAATACAGTTGCAAAACATAGTGATAAAGATGTTATCGTGATTGATGTTAATGACAGTTCTCAAGCAGAAGGATTGTGTACAGATATGTTATATTTAATAGAACCATCTATGATAAAATTAAATAAACTTATGTTTATTGATCGTGCTGGTAATTCTTTGAAGGCTTTAAGAAATAAAAAAGTTATTTTAAATCAAAGTTTATTAAATCAAAAGGATGTATTAGATTTTGAATATGAATCAGGTTTGAAGATTTTTTATAACATGCCTCCATTAGATGAAAGAGAAAAAAGTATTCATGCATTAAATAAATTTTTAGTTATGTTAGGCTTTGCAAAACAAAGCGATACTGAAGAAGAAGAAAAGAAAAACAAAATACTTGGATTATTTGGTTTTTAATCTTTTTCCTTTTTTTTATAAAGTGACAAGTTAACGTTTATTACTAAAAATTTCGTTGACAAAGCCTTATAAATAATGTATTATAAACTTGTAGATGTGTATATACACAGACTTAAGGAGGGTAAAAATATGTTAAACATTTTAGAGTGTACACTTGGAAACGCAGAGATGAAAGGAGATCTTGCTGTTATTCCAACACTTACTAGTACTGTTGTTACTATAATTCAATGGGTTATTCCTGTAATTTTGATTGTTTTAGGAATGATGGATTTAGGAAAGGCTGTTACAAGTAACGATGAAAAACAAATGAAAGAAGCTCAAAAAACTTTAATAAAAAGAGTTATTTATGCTGTATTAGTTTTATTTATTGTAGCTATAGTTAGATTTGTATTTTCAGCTTTGGCGCCAAGTAGTTCAGGTGGAACTAATGGTGATGATCCTTCATCTTCAATTTCAGGATGTATAGATTGTTTTATCAATAATAATTGTACAAATAAAAAATAAGAATTTTGTTGTTTGTCCCATATATTGGGACTTTTTTAGTTATTGTTATTTTTGTAATGAATTTACTTTGTTATAATAAAAGATATCTTGTATTTTTATTAGAATTTTAAACTATAGAAAACCAAAGTTATTGATTAATTTTGGTTTTTTTGTTATAATTTTTTTTAGAATGTGGGGAATAAAATATGGATATAAAAAATACACTAAAAGAAATGATAAATGACTATAAAAAACCATTGATAATATGTGGTGGTTTTATTGCCTTATTAATAATCTTTTTTATTGTTGTAGGAATAATTAAAGGACTTAAAAAATCTTATACAGAAATAGAAGATAAAATGAAAAATGCTGCTATTTCTTATTATGAAAAATATGAGGAAAAGCTTCCTAAAACAGAGGGAGCAGAGGTTTCAATTAAGGCCCAAACTTTGATAGATAATGAAATGATGAAACCTTTAGAAAAATATGTTAGAAATGATGAAATAACTTGTGATGGAAAAGTAATTGTTACTAAAACATATAAAAATTATTTATATACACCAGTTTTAGATTGTGGTAAAAAATACAAAACAAAGATGTTATCAGAAGAATTGACAAAAAAAATAGTTGACTCAGGAAACGGTTTGTATGCAGGTGTTGGTGAATACTATTATCGTGGTGAATATGTTAATAACTATGTTAAAATAGGAAAAAATTTATGGCGTGTTTTAAATATAAAAGAGGATGGAACAATGACAATTGTTCAAAACAATCCTGATAAAAATAAATATTATGTTTATGATGATCGTTATAACAATGAAGCAAGACGTAGTTCAGGTTTTAACAGTTATGAAAAAAGTCGCTTGAGGGATTTTATGTTGAAATTGTACAAAGGGGCAAGTGTTTTAGATGCTGAACAAAAAAAATTGATTATTTCTGATAATTTATGTATAGGCGCTAGAAGCTTGGAAGAAGTAAATAATGATGGAAGTGTAGAATGTGCAACTAAAACCGTTAATAAGTATCCTTTTAGATTGTTGCAAGCAAATGAATTTTTAAGAGTATCTTTAGATACTTCTTGCCAAAAAATTGAAGATGGTGTTTGTTCTAATTATAATTATTTAGTGTTTTATGATTTTGACTATTGGTTAATGACGCCTTCTACAGAGAAAACTTATAACACATATGTTTTATCAGATGGAATTTATAATGCTATAACTTCTAATAAAAAAAGAGTAAGAATTGTTGTAAATATTTCTAAAAATACGACATTTAGCTCAGGACGTGGAACAGTTAAGAATCCATATATAATTAATTATTAAGGGTGATATCATGAAAAATAAAAAAATAATTACATGTTTATTAATACTAGTTACATTTTGTATAGGAATATCTAATGTAGGAGCAACACCATATAACACTTCAAATAGTAGTGCTAAAACATGTATGAATTATAAAAAGAAAACAAGTTGTAATAATAATGTATCATGTAAATGGGTAGATAGCGTATGCCGTGTTAAAACTTGTACAAATTTAACCGATAGTGATACATGCAGTAAAAATACTGATAAAAATAAAAAACAATGTTATTGGAATGGAATAAAATGTAGTAATCAAAAAAATACAGCCAAAATAGCTGATACTACAAGTAAAAACAATGGTTCCCTTAAAGGATGTAATGTATTTGGTCCAAAAACGAGTGGATTATTAAAATGGGCTATTCATTTAATACAAATAGCAGCGCCTCTTTTAGTTGTTGCTTTAGGTATTACAGACTTTTTAAAAATCTTGTTATCTGGAGAAGAAAAAGAATATAAAGAATCAGGCAAAAAATTTATTAAAAGACTTTTGGCGTTAGTAGCATTGGAACTTCTTCCGTATGTATTATTTTTCATTATTGACATAAGCGGAGTAGCTAGTCAATATGGAATTGAAAGAGGAGAAATATACTGCGTTTTAGAATTTTAGAGTATTAGTAGAGAAGGCAATTTAAAAAATTGCTTTCTTTTAGTTATAAAATGACAAATAGTGTTTAAAATAAATTACTTTAATAAAAAAACATTATATCTTGATTTACATCTTTTTGTAATAATGATATAATATTTATGTATTTATACTAGATGGTGTATAGAAAATAGAAAGGAATAAAAATCAGCAAAGATTTTTATTAGCTAGGTGATAAGGTATGTTCATATTAGATGTAGATATAACAATGTTTAGTCAGTTAATTAGAGGATTTTTTGCAACGATAGATAGTGCTGTTTATGGTTTTATTGCAGTAGTCTATAATTTGATAGAAGATTTAGCTAATACAAGCATTTTATCAATGACTGATATGAATGAATTTGCTTCCCGTATATATGCTTTATTGGGTATTTTTATGCTATTTAAAGTTTCCTTTTCTATTATTAGTTACATAGTTTCGCCAGATAAAATAAGTGATAGTTCAACAGGAATGGGAGGAATAATCAAGAATGTGTTGATAACACTTGTATTGATTTTAATAGTTCCAACTTGTTTTACACTTTTATATGAAGCACAATCAGCAATTTTATCTGAAAATATTATTCCAAAACTTTTGCTAGGTACAAATAGTGATGCTAATACAATTGACAACGAAGTTTATGTTGCTCCAGCTTGTCAAGAAATAGAAAGTGATTTTGAGGATAAACAAAAAGATGAAAAATATGCTACCTCAGCAAAAGACAATGGCAATTATATTGCATTGATGGTTTTTCGAAATTTTTATCAATTAGGTGATGGAAGTGTAGAACCAGAAGATTCAAGCTATTATAATGAAAAATTTTTGCCAGCTTATTGTGGCTTTGGTGAAAATAGAATTGGTGTTTCGTATTTGTTACAGTCTGGTATTTATAATGGACCTATTGAGAAGCTCCCAAGTGGTGACCTTGAAAAGTTTTTAGAAGGAATTTCGGATATAATAGATATTATACAACCGGGTAATTATATTGGAAGATCTATCGGAGATTGGGTTATTTCAAAACTAGGACTTGGACCATCAACATATTATATAGACTATAATTATTTTATATCAACTATAGTTGGAATATTTGTAATATTTATTTTAGTCTCAATGGCTTTTGATGTTGCTATTAGATCAGTAAAACTTACTTTTTTACAATTGATTTCACCAATTCCTATAATTTCATATGTTGATCCAAAATCAGGTAAGGATGGAATGTTTAAACGTTGGTATACTGAGGTATTTAAAACGTGGGCAAGCTTATTTATACGACTATTAGCTTTATTCTTTGGAGTTTACTTAATAAAACAATTAGGTCAATTATATAGAATTGGTAATCATAAATATCTATCTTCAAATTTCTGGATCCAATTATTTATGCTTTTAGGTGTATTAATGTTCTGTAAAGAATTACCAAAATTATTAGAACAATTAATTCCAGGAATGAAAGGATCTGGATCATTCAAGTTGAATCCACTTAAAAGAATTAACGAAGATTCAATCGGTGGAAAATTTCTAACAGGTGGAATAATGGGAGCAGGAGCAATGACAGCATCTGCTTTAGGAGGTGCAGGAGCTAATGCTATCCATTCTATAAGACATGGAAAGAATTGGAAAGATTCATTTAAAAGTGCCGGAAGAGGTTTAGGAACAGGAGCTTTCTATGGAGCTAAGAATGGATTTGCAGCAGGAAAAAGTGGAAAGTATAATGTTATGTCGGAAACAGGTAAATCTATTCAACAAAGTAGTAAACATAGAAATTATGAAGATATGTTAGCAGCACAAGGAGAAATAAAAGGACCATTTAAGGCTGTTCGAAATCAAGCATGGGATAAATTTACTGATTTAATCGGTGAACAACAAGCTATGGGTGGAACCGGTGTTATAAAAGGAAGAATAAAAGAATTACAAGAACAATTAGATCAAGAACAAGGTAGAGAAAATCAATATAATACAGCTTTTGGTAACTATACAGCAAAAAATCCTGCAAGAACACCAGGATATGTAGAAGCAGGAAAATATAAGGTAACTAAAGACGAAAACGGTAAATTTGTTGGTAAAATGGAGTATAGCAGTTATCAAGAATATATGGCTAAGATAACAGGCGATGGCCAAAAAATAAAAGACATGGAGAAAGAAATTAGTAAGAATTTACAAGGCGCATTTAGAAATGACGCAGAAAGAAAATTAGCTGTTGACAAAGAATTAGGAAAAAGATTGGAAAAAGATTATAAGAATACAGACAAATTTATTTCACAAAATGAATTTACTGAGGTTCAAAATTTAAGTTCTGCTATAGCTGAATCTTCTGCTATTCAAAAAGATCTTAAATCGCAAATCGGAAAAATTGAAAACAATCAATTAGGTAATGATTCTTCAAAATAAAAGGGGTGATATGAAATGAATGGTAATTATTTAATACCGGCCAATTCAAAAAAATCATTGAAAATTTTAGGGATTTTTTATCCCTTTGATTTGATTTTATTTATAACTGGAGTTGGTATATCGTTAATACTTATGATGCTTTTGAACATTTCGGATTTTAGAATAGCAATTCTTTCTATTTTACCGGGATGTATAGCTGGATTATTAGTTTTTCCAGTACCATATTATCATAATGTTTTAACAGTAATAAAAGAAGCAATCGAATTTTTAACACAAAGACAAAAATTCGTATGGAAAGGTTGGTGTGTTACAAGTGAAATCGAAAAACAAAAACAGAAGTAAATATACAAATGATAATTTTGTACCAATAAAAAGTATAACAAATGGAATGATCATTTTAGATAATAATGAACGTGTTACAGGAATTAAAATTGTTCCAAGAAACATTTTTATTCTAGACTATGGTACACAAAATGCAATAATTGATAATTTAAAAAATGTTTACAATATGATTGACTATGAATTTTGGATTGTAGCAGCTGATAGACCAGTTGATATAAATGTTTATTTGTCACAACTAGAACTTTTATTTAACTCAACCCATGATCAAGTAAAAAGAAAACTAATTATGGAAGACATTAATAAGGCAAATATGTTCATGAATAATAACGTTGTTGATACAGAATATTTCTTACTATTTAAGGAAAAAAATAATGATATTATAATGAAAAGAATACGACAATTAATAAATTCATTCGCGAATGCAGGACTTAATAGTCATCAAGTAACTAATGATGATTTAAGAATCATTTTGGATAACTTCCTAAATGGTGGACAAACTACAACATTTGGGACGGTGATGGCATAATGGATATTAAAAGTCAAGTAGCTCCAAAGGGGTTAGAATTTAAAGCAAATGAATTTATAATAAGTGATAAATATGCAACAATATTAACCGTTATATCATATCCAAGATATATTAATCCAGGATTTTTATCATCACTTACAAGTATGTCAGGAATAAAAGTTGTTATTAAACATATACCAATGCCATTTAGTGTTATACAAAAAATGTTAAATAAAGAAATAGCTGACTTAAAAACTAGATATCAAGAAGAAAAAGATCATACAATCCAAGAAAGAATTAGACAAGATTATGAATCATTAGAACAATTCATTACAATGCTAGCAGCTAGTCAATCTAAAATATATGATTTTCAAATGCATGTTATGATAACAGCAAATAGTCAAGAAGAATTACTAACTAAAAAATTCCAAGTTAGAAATTATCTAGAAGCAATGGAACTTAGAGCTTTTCCACTTCGATTTGAACAAGAAAAAGTTTTAAAATCAATTTTGCCAATTTTCCCAAGTCAAGATATAGAACAAAGAATAGGAACACCAATGCCATCTCCAACGATTGCAGCAATGTATCCCTTTATCTTTGATAGTATAAAAGATCCAGGATTATCTACATTATTAGGTGTTGATTTCTCAGGTGGTGTTATTTTATTTAATCAATTTTTATATCAAATAAGAAAAGAACATAATAGAAATAATGCCAATATGATTATTTTAGGTACATCTGGTTCAGGTAAATCAACAGCAGCAAAAGTTCTTCTTAGAACCCATATAAGAAATAATTGTCAACTAGTTATAATCGATCCAGAAGGCGAACTAGAAGAAATGACAAGAAGATATAATGGAGATTTTATTGATTTAGGAAAAGGTGGAGAATATGGTATGATAAATCCACTTGAAGTTGTAATTGATGCAGATGAAGAAGAAATGAAAGGTGGACTTGGTTATACTGTATTAACAAGAACCCTTCAAACAGTTAAAGCATTTATGAAGTATTATGATCCATCAATTACTGAAGACGTTTTAAATATGTTTAGTGAAGTAATCCAAGAAACATATCGTCGATTTGGAATGGATTTTGATACTGATTTTACTAAATTTAATTCAAATGATTATCCAACCTTTAAAGATGTATATGCAACAATTAAAGGAAGATTAAATTCGATGGTAGAACAAAGTCAAGAAAAAGATGTTTTAGAAAGACTTGAACTTAAAGTTAGACCAATTGTTAAGGAATTGAAATATTATTTTGATGGGCATACAACAATTTCGCCTAAAAGTAGTTTCATTGTTTTCAATATAAGAGAATTAATGAATGCAGACTCAAATATTAGAAATGCATTGTTCTTCAACATATTAAAATATGCTTGGGGATTAACACTAGATAAGAGAGTTAATACCGTATTAACAGTAGATGAAGCCCATGTATTACTTTCTGGAAATAATACATTGGGAGCAGATTTCTTAGCTCAAATTCAAAGACGTGCAAGAAAATATAATACAGGAACAATGATTATTACACAACAACCAAGTGATTTCTGTGATCCTGGAGTAATAACACAAGGAAAAGCAATTTTTGATAATGCTTCCTATTACTTAGTTATGGGATTAAAGAAACAAGCAACAGAAGATTTATCTAAGTTAATAGATTTAAATGATAATGAAAAAGAAAGTATAAAAAGATATGGACAAGGAGAAGCATTATTTGTTTGTGGAAATAAAAGAATGCGTATCAATGTTATTGCCACTGAACAAGAATTAGATTCGTTTGGTAGTGGTGGAGGATTATAATTTAAAATAGTTTGGTGGTGCTATTATGGATGGAAAAAATATAAATAATATTAAAGGTGTAAGTAATAGCACTACTAATAATAAAATACCAAATAATCAAAAAGTAGCCCCATTACCTAATTTAAAAAAATCTTTACCAAATCCACAAAATGCTAATATTTTAAATAAAAGAAACGAAGATATTCAAAGATTAAATCAGGCTTTGAGTAAAAAAAGAGAATTAGAAAATAAACAAGAAAATACACAAGAACAAGAAAAAAAGACTATTGGACAAAAAGTAGATAAAGTTGGGGAAGAAGCAGTTAGAAATTTTGGTGGTAAAGCACTAACAGCTGCTACAGGAGGTGCTGTTTCAGGTCCTGCTGCTGATGCTATTGCTAATGCAGTAGCAAAACCAGTAGGAAAAATGCTCAAATATTCTTTATTTATAACAGTTGCTCCAATTCTTTTTATTCTTCTTATCTGTTTTTCCATCTTCGCTGCGTATTATACTCTTGAAGAAGGATCTGATTCAGATGCCGCAACAACAAATACGGAAAACAATACTTTTTGTAAAGGAACAACGATTGTTGCTACTGATTTAAGAGGTTTAAATCAGGATCAAGTCGTTGAGGTATTAGGTCCTTTAGCTCAATCAGCATACATGGAAACAGGAGTATTAGCTTCAACTACTTTGGGACAAATGCTAGAAGAAAGCGGATGTGGTCAGAAGCATGATGGAGAATATAAGTGTTCAAGTTTAGCTGAAAAATCCAACAACTTATTTGGAATGAATGCAGGATATAAATTTTCACGTGGTGGTTGGGATGGCGTCAGTAAAGTAGGAGTATTTAAAAAATATGCTTCTGTTAACGATTCAGTTATTGATTATGCAGTTTTATTAGCTGATGGAAGTAGTTATAAAGGATTAACTACTAAAACTAATTATAGAGATCAAATAGAACTTGTTCAAAAAGGAGGATATTGTTGCGGAGGGGATTTATCTTATATCTCTAGGGTATCAAATTTAATCGAATCACACAATTTAACTAAATGGGATGTTAAATCTAGTTCAGTAAATTCTAGTGTATGTACTCAAAACGATGCTAAAGATTGGAGTATTAGAACAGTAGCTCCAACAAAATCTGATACAGCATTTGATTATTTAAAGAAAAATAATGTTGGACAATGCGTATGGTATGCACAAGGAAGAGCAGTTGAAATTATTCAAGAATTAATGAAAAAGGGAAAAATGGATTCTAACACAGGAAATGAAGCTATTAAAAGACTTGGAAGTATTCATGCTAATGCTGAGGGATGGTATCGAAAATCAAAAGGATTATTTAAAGGAAGTTCTAATTATAAAGACGTTAAGTCAGGATCAATTATTTCTTGGAGTGGAGGATCTAACATGTGTAGTCCAAAATGTGGGCACGTTGCCGTTGTTGAAAGCGTAACTGATAAGGAAGTTATTATAACTGATGGTTGGGCTAATGGTGGTAGTAGTTGCCCTGGTACATGGTCATGTATTAAATTTAGGACTCAGACGATGAGCAGATCACAATTTGAATCTTGGGTTCAAACGGAAGGAGCTCAAGGAGCAGCAACTGGTAAGAAGTTTTCAGGATATATTTACTTTTTAGAATTAGAAGGCTAGGTGTAAGATGAAAAAAAAATTAATACTACTATTTTGTTTGTTTATTTTAACTGGATGTTCTAAAGTTGAATATAGCTTAGTTGTGACGAATGATAACAAAATTCAAGAAAAAATTGTTATTCCTTATAATAATACAAAAAAGAATCAAAAAAAGATAGATGATATGATGAAAGTAAAACAAATAGCTTATCATTCATCTTCAACATCAAATGATTATTATTATAATGTCAATATCGATAAATCTGACAAGAAAAAACTTTTGTTGACATATAGTTATGATTATGATACTAATAATATTATAAATTCTGAAGCCATAAATGCTTGTTTTTATAAAAAAGATATTATAAAAGCAAATAAAAAATTTATAGTTAAAACAGAAAATATAAGTTGTTTGAAAGATGAATATCAACAATTAGTGGATGAAGTAACAGTATCTATAGAAGTTCCTAAGAATTATAAAAATATTAAAAATAATGCTGATAAGGTGACTGGTAATAAGTATATATGGTACTTTAATAATGAAAACTATGAAAATCACTTTATAGATTTAGAAATGGATATAGTTGAAATAAAAAATCAAGAGAAACAACTTAATGTTATATGGATTTTCTTAATATTTGGAATAGCAATTATTTTAACTATGTTGTTTATTTTCTTAAGAAACAAGCATAATAATAAAATTTAGGAGGTTTTGAGTATGAAATTAAAATTTAGAGCAGAAAAAAAGGATTGGACTATTTTTGGTATATTTTCACTTGTTTTGTTTTATATAGTTTCAATAGGAGTATTAAATGCTATTTCATTTATTGATAGTGGAACATTTTCAGGGCTTAATCCTTTTCCAATCTTTACACATGATTATTTTGCTTTAGCAATGATTATTTATATAGCTTTAATGATAGCTATAATTAGTAGTGTTTCTTCTACCTTTTTTGAAAGAGAAAAAGGAATAGGAATAAAATCATCACCAAAAGATGAAAAGGGATATTCAAGATGGGCAAAAGATAAGGAATTTAAAAGTCAATTAAAAATGTTATATCCAACTGATGAAAAAACTGAATATGGAGGAATACCATTAATAAATACCGGTAAAGAACTATGGGTTGATAACAGTGGATATCATAATATGATTATAGGTTCAACTGGTAGTGGTAAATCACAAGCTTTGTCATTTCCATTTATAAGAGTTATGGCTAAAGCTGGTGAATCAATGATTGTAACCGATCCAAAAGGTGAATTATATGAAGGAACAGCAAAAGAACTTGAAGAACGTGGATATAATATAATTCTTTTAAACTTTCGTGATCCACAAAAAGGAAACTGTTGGAATCCTTTCTATTTACCATATAAACTTTATAAAGAAGGTAATATAGATAAAGCAACAGAACTTTTAGAGGATTTAGCTAAAAACATTCTTTATGATGAATCATCAAAAGGACAAGATCCCTTTTGGGAAAATACTTCAGCCGATTATTTTACAGGACTTACGTTAGCACTATTTGATGATGCTAAAGAAGAAGAAATTAATATTAATAGTATTAACTTGATGAGTACTGTTGGTGAGGAAAAAATAGGCGCAACAACATATATAAAAGAGTATTTTAGTGATAAAGATCAAACTTCTGGAGCATATGTAAATGCCTCAAGTACTTTAATGGCGCCAACTGATACAAAAGGAAGTATTTTATCAGTGTTTAAACAAAAAATAAAATTATTTTCATCAAGAAAAAATTTATCAGAAATGCTATCTTGCAGTGATTTTGATATTGAAGATATTGGTAGAAAAAAAACAGCCGTATTTATAGTTATCCAAGATGAGAAAAAAACATATCATCCATTAGTAACTATTTTTCTAAAGCAATGTTATGAAACATTAGTAAGAGTCGCACAAGAAACAGGCGGAAAATTAAAATATAGAACTAATTTCTTAATGGATGAATTTGCTAATATGCCGCCTCTTAGTGATGTAGATGCAATGGTATCGGCTGCTCGTTCAAGAAATATAAAATTATCATTCATTATACAAAACTTTTCACAACTTAATGATGTTTACGGAAAAGAAAAAGCTGAAACAATCCGTGGTAACTGTGGTAATACAATTTATCTTCTTAGTACAGAACTTGCTGCTTTAGAGGAAATAAGTAAAATGTGTGGAGAAGTTAAATCCAAAAAAGATGACAAAACTGATTCAAGACCACTTGTAACAGTAACTGATCTTCAAAATATGAAAGAAGAACAAGCCATAATACTTCGTTCAAGAATGAGACCATATAAAACACAATTAAAATTTGATCATAAAATTGATTGGGGTAAAAACTATGGAAAAGCAAAATATCCAGAACGTGATAGAGGAAAAATTCAAGTTTTTGATTTAAAAAAGTTTGTTGAAGAAAAAAGACAAAAAAAGATAAATGAAATGCTTAATGGTTCAAATTTAGATATGGATAATAAGAAAAATCAAAATCCAATGTTTAATCCAACCAATATGTTTGGTGCAATGCCAAGTACACCTAAAAATGATAATAATGGATTTAATGTTGATGATTTAGTAAAAAGAATCGATGCTAAAATAGCTGAACTAGAGGAAGAAGAAAGACTAGAAAAAGAAAAACAACAGAAGAAAGAAGAAGAGAAGAAAAAACAAGAGAAAAAAGAAGAAACCAACAAAGTAGAAAAAGATGAACAATCAAAAAATAAAATAACAGATGATCAGTTCTTTGACGATTTTTTCTATGATGGGGAGTGATTTTATGAAAAAAATATGTTTTTTAATTATAATATTAGTTAGTTTTGTTGCCCCAGTAAAGGCAGATAATATAGCAAATTGTTATTATAAAATTTATAGTAAATATTTAACGGTTTCTTTTGATCAGAGTACAGGTGAATTAAAATATGGAAGCCCTTATTTGTCAGACACTATAAGTGACGCTAAATCAGGAGATGAATCAACTTGGAATCTAACACATAGCGATGAATTAAAAAAGCAATTCAAAACATTATTTAAAGGTTCAAACGGTAACTATATATGTTCACAATCTAATGAATTAAAAGCTAGTGTTGATAGCTCTAATCAAACAATTAATTTAATGCAAGGAAAAGAACAATTAAAATTAGATCAAAAAAATTCGACTTATAAAAAATCTAGTGCAGATACTACAAAAAAATGTAAGTGTATTTTGACTAATCAAAAAAAAGAAATAACTTTTAATTTTAACGAATCATTTTCTACTTTTTCGGCTTCTTTACCACAAGGTAATACAGGTACATTAGAAGTTATGCCAGATGGAAATACCTTTAAAAATAATTTCAAAACGGCATATAATGATGTTTCAAAAAATTGTGAATCATTATGTAAGAAAGTCTATGGAACATATTTTCATGATGAAAATAGGTACAAAATTTCTTTTAATAAAAGTGATGTTGAAAGTGATCAACAATATAATAAAGTAACAACTGGAAAAGTAAAATCAACAACAGATACAAAATATAAAAACTTCTATGATGTAAGCACAAAATATTATAAATGTGGAAAATTAGAAAGAATACCAAAAGGGTTACCCAAATTTACAAACGTAATATATAAATTAGTAAAAGTAATTGTACCAATAATATTGGTAGTAATGGGAATGGTGGACTTCTTAAAAGCTGTATTAGCTAGTGATGAAAAACAAATGGATACAAATCCTAAAAACTTTATGAGAAGAATAGGTGTAGCAGTATTAATATATTTTGTTATGACATCAGTACAACTATTAGTTAAAGTTGTAGGAGGAAATAATCAAAAAAGTATATCATCATGTTTTAATTGCTTTATAAATAGTGAGAAAAAGTGTAAAACATATGATTATAAATTTTAAATTATATAAATAGAGACTTATGCCTCTATTTATTTTTTTTTAACTGCATATAATGTACTAGGGTGGTTAAAATGATATCAAGTATTTCTGTTAAAGAAATGTTAAAAATAAATCCTAGTAATATCATAGATATTAGAAATATTCAAAACTATAATAATAACCATATTCCAAATGCAATTAACGTTCCATTCGAAAAACTAATAACATATCCTAGTAAATATTTAAACCCCAATGTAAAATACTTTATTTATTGTCAAAAAGGATTAACAAGTAAAAAAGCTTGTCAAATATTAAGTAATTATGGATATAAAGTAGTTGATATAATTGGTGGATATGAAGAATGGATAATGCAAAAAGACTAATTTAAAAGAAAGTTAATAACTTTCTTTTATTTTGAAATTAAATGTATTATAATAGTATAAGAATGGAGATAATATGATAGCAAATTTTATAGAGACAAATATAGATGTACTTAAAGATTTTGTTCAAAACAGTAATATATTTATAGCTTTAATAATAGGAATGTCATTGATTATTCTAGAATCAATTATTCCAATGCTACCTTTAGCTGTATTTATAGCCATAAATATGCTTGTTTTTGGAAACATTATTGGATTTATACTTTCTTGGATATCTACAATTATAGGATGTACACTTAGTTTTTATATTTTTAGAACATTAAAAAATAAAGCATGGAAATATATAAGTAAAAAAGAAAAACTAGTTGATTTAATGAAAAAAATAGATAAAATTTCCTTCAGTAGTTTAGTAATCATACTAGCATTTCCTTTCACACCAGCTTTTTCTATTAATATTGGAGCAGGACTTTCAAATATTTCCTATAAGAAATATTTGCTTGCACTTTTAATATCAAAAATATCAATTGTATATTTTTGGGGATTTATAGGAACAACTTTAGTAGAAAGTATTACCGATATAGGCGTTTTACTTAAAATAGCAGTAATAATTTTAATAGCCTTTATATTATCTAAGATAGTGACAAAAAAATTCAATATTAACTAGGAGGTATTATTTATGGAGTATGTAATTTTAACCATATTAGTAGTAATCTTAATATGCGTTGTAATTTTAATCATTAGAAAAAATAATAACAATGATGTATATGATAAAATGTCAAAACTAGAACTTTCAGTAGTTAAGGAACTTGGAACATTTAAAGCAGATTTAGCTAAAGAATTCAATAACGATTTTCTTAATTTAGATGAAAAAATAGAAAATAGACTTCGTATGATAAATGATCATGTTAATGAAAGACTAGATCAAAACTTTGAAAAAACTAATAAAACCTTTACATCAGTTTTAGAAAGACTATCTAAAATAGATGAAGCTCAAAAAAAGATAGATACATTATCTAACGATATCGTTTCATTACAAGGAATTTTAACCGATAAAAAAACAAGAGGAATCTTTGGTGAAGTTAACTTGCAAAATATTATGGCTAGTGTTTTTGGAGAAAACAACAAAAAAATATATCAAATGCAATATAGTTTAGAAAATGGAACAATAGTTGATTGTGCCTTATTCGCACCAGAACCACTTGGATTAATAGGAATTGACTCAAAATTTCCTTTAGAAAACTATCGTAATATGGTGGATAAAAATAATTCAAAGGAATTAAGAGAAAAATATGAAAAACAATTTAAAATAGATATGAAAAAACATATAGATGCTATAGCAACTAAATACATCATTCCAGATGTAACAACAGATCAAGCAATTCTATTTTTACCTGCAGAAGCAATATTTGCTTATATTAATGCATATCATAGTGATATAATTGAGTATGCTTATAAAAAACGTGTATGGATAACAAGCCCTACAACTCTTATTAGTACATTAACAACAATTCAAGTGATAATAAAAAACATGGAAAGAGATAAATATACTTCAGTTATTCATAGAGAATTAAACCTTCTTTCAGAAGAATTTAAACGATATAAAGATCGTTGGGATAAATTGTCTCGAAGTATAGAAACAGTAGGACGAGATGTAAAAGAAATCCATACAACAACTGAGAAAATAACTAAAAGATTTACTTCTATAAATCAGGTAGAAATGGAGCAAATAGGATATGAAGAAAATTAATATCTTTAAAAACATCATTATTTTTGTTGTTATCTTTTGTAGCTTGTGCTATACAGTAGATGCAATATTAGATCAAAATTTATACCGTATTCTTATTAGATTATCCGTTATACCAGTTATCTTTTTACCAAAAATAATTAATGTAACCTTTAAAACTAAAATAAGTGATGCAAGTGAAATAATATATATTATATTTGTTTTTATAGCTCACTTTTTAGGATCAGTTATTAATCTTTATGGAAAAATATATTGGTATGATAATTTCACACATTATCTATCAGGAATTGTAATAGCTTTTTTTGCTTTAGAACTACTTTATAAACTAGATAGATATGATTCTAAAAAAATATTTTTTACTTGTTTATTTATTATAGCTTTCAATACAATGTGTGCAAGCTTTTGGGAATTTTTTGAATTCATTAGTGATAATATATTTGGAAAAGATGCCCAAAATGTTTTAACGACAGGCGTAAATGATACAATGATGGATATGATACTTGCTTCACTTGGAAGTTTAACATTTGTAATAACTTATATTTTTGAAGAATTCAATAATAAGAAATTAATAGTAAAAAATTTTATTGAGCAGTTATAAAGAAGGATTTTCAGCACCAGCAATAACGCTATACTCACCACTAGTTAAAACAGTATATAAAACAATAATAGCAGCAACAGTTGATAATTCAGAAGCTGTAATTTGTAATTTAAAAGGAGTTAAATCCTTTTTATTTTTAATTTTAGCAATCTCAATGTTTTTATAATTTATATATAAAAAAGTAAGCGTTAAAACAACAACGACAACACGATTAAAAACAGAAATGTTTTGAGACATTTTTTTATCTAAAAAAGGTTTATTATTTAAAATTTCATATTTGTCATTATAAGTTATAATGTAAGATATAAATAAACTTAAAATATATATTACAGTAGCAATAATTTGAATATCTAATAATTTGATTTCATCTTCTTTAGTACTATTATTATTCATGTTAAAATATATGATTTAATATTATTAAATATTGCATAAATGAGCTTAATATGTTACAATAAACTAGGTTTTCTAAAAAAGGAAAGAGGTAGTATTAATGAAAAAAACAAAGATAATTTGTAGTATTGGACCATCAACGCAAAATTGGGAAAGCTTTAAAGGAATTGTTGATGCTGGTATGAATGTAGCACGTATTAATTTCTCGCATGCTACACTTGAAGAAAGAAAAATTGATGAAGATCTAGTTTCAAGAGCAAATAAAGAACTTGGAACAAACATTGCGGTTTTATATGATACAAAAGGACCAGATCTTAGAACTTGTAATTTTGAAAACGATTATATTGAATTAGTAGCAGGAAATACAATTCGTATTGTTGAAGAAGATATTCTTGGTACTAAAGAAGCTATATCTTTTAATTACAAAGGAATTTTAAAAGATATAAAAGAAGGAATGTCTATTTTACTTGATGACGGTTTTTATAAATTAACTGTTATCAGTGTAGAAGAAGATGGAATCACTTGTCGTATTGAAAATAGTGGTTCAATTAAAAGTAGACGTGGAGTATGTATTCCAGGTGTTAAATTAAATGTTCCATATGTTAGTGAACAAGATAAAGAAGATATTAAATATGCTTGTGATCATGATGGTGATTATTTAGCTATATCTTTTGTTAATACAGCAGATAATATTAGAGAAGTTAGAAATTTATGTGCTGAATTTGGTAAACCTAATATGCCAATTATTTCAAAAATTGAAACACAATATGCAATGGATAATTTAGATGAAATTATCGATGAAACAGATATTGTTATGATTGCACGTGGAGATTTAGGAATTGAAACAGGTGTTGAAAATCTACCTTTATATCAACAAATGATGATAGATAAATGTCGCGCTAAAGGTAAAAGAGTTATTATGGCAACTCAAATGATGTCAAGTATGAAAAATAATATCAGACCTACAAATGCAGAAGTTACAGATGTTGCAAACGCTGTTTTAGCAGGATGCGATGCTGTTATGACTAGTGATGAAACAACTATGGGTAAATATCCAGTTGAAACAATCCAAAATATGGCTGAAATTTGTAAAAAAGTAGAAAGCTATTATAAATATGATAATAAATACGGATATGAAGCTAAAGATGTAAATTCTATTATTGCACAAAGTGTTGTTACAGCAAGCAATAAATTAGATTCAAAAGTAATCGTAGCCGCAACTATGTCAGGACATACAGCTGCTTCAATTAGTAACTTAAGACCAAACGCAATGATTTTAGCTACTGTTCCAAATGAAAAAATAGCTAAGGCATTAGCACTTAACTATGGTGTTTATTCAACAGTTGTTGGAGAATATGATTCAACTGATGAATTAGTATCAGATGGAAAAGCACAAGCTCAAAAATTTATGGATTTAGAAGCTGGTGATAAAATTGTTATTACTGGTGGATTCCCTAATACTGGTGTTAAAGTAACAAACTTTATGAAAATTGAAAAAATGTAATAAGAAAACTATCCAATCATAATTGGATAGTTTTTATATTCACTTTCAATTAATTTTATTTTTTCTTCTTCATCTAAAATACTGGCATAGACGCAAGTACTTCTAAATTCAATTTCAAGAATTTTACTATTAAGTTTAGAATAGTTAGTAATAACTGGTATTTCAGTATTGTCCTTTGCTTCTTTTAAATAGAGTCTTCCTTGTGAGGAAAAACCAAGAACTCTTATATATTCAATATCACTAAATTCTTCGGCTTCTTCTTTTGTGAAATTGCATAAAATATGTGTAAACATTCTATGTAATTTATTATAAGTATATCTTTTAGTTTTAATTTTTAAGATAAGTTCATCTAGATTTCTACATTTGATAATGTATTTATTGATTCTGTTCTCAATACCTTCATCAACCGTTTTATAGTGATTTATAAAATCTTTTTCGGTTAAAATTTTGTATTTCAAAATACTATAGTAGTCATCAATAAAGTGATTATTTTTTTCTAAATAAGGTCTGACAAACTCAGGGACATATTTATCAACATTTGATTTGTTTTTTAAAGCATATCTAATACTTGTCGCACTACTAATATTGTCTTCTAAATCAAAACCGTTGTAATCATTGTTACGTTTAATAGTGATAGGGATAATATTCGCCTTTTGTTTTTTAATTTCTCGAATATATGTAATTCCTAAAATATCATTAGGTTTATTCATTTTTAAACCAGTAATTTCATATAAAGATTTAGATAGTGCGGTTGGATAATTAAGCCCTTGGTCAAGATATTCTTTGACTAACTTATTATATTTTTTATTATTTAATTGAACTTCAGCTAGTTCTTCTAATTTATCAACCTTATTTGTTTCACTTCCAAAAACAAGATAATTAACTTTCATTTCTTTTAAGATTTGAATACTAGCTTTCGCAAAAGTATCCGCACTTTGAGTTGCAAAGACGAATGGTAATTCGATTACAAGGTCAACTCCCATCTTAAGAGCAATTTCAGTTTTATCCCATTTATTAATGATACTAGTATCACCACGTTCAGTAAAATTCCCACTCATAACTAAAACAATAGTTGCTTTAGGAAACATTTTTTTTATTTCATTTAAATGGTGTAAATGCCCATTATGGAAGGGATTATATTCGCAAATTATACCAACACTATTCATACTATCACCTAACTATATAATAACATATTTTATTTGAAAAATATATATGTTTATGATATACTTATACAGGTGATTATATGAATATAGATATTACTAGATTAAAAAGTGGAATTGATAGTCAAGTAGAAATTGACATGTTGTATTCTTTTGATAAAGAGATGCTAAAAAAGACAGACATTATATCTTTAGATAATATTAGTGTTAAAGGATATATTACTAGTAATAGTATTGATGATTATGATCTTGATGTAAATGTTGATGGTATAATGGTTTTACCTTCTAGTTTAACACTAGAACCTACTGATTATAAATTTTCAATAAAAATAGAAGGAAATATTGATGAATTATTAAAAGAAATTAACGAAACTTTGAAAAAAAATCAAAATACTATTGATATTTTACCAATAATATGGGAAAATATATTAATGGAAATTCCTATTCGTGTTGTAGGCGATAAAAACCAAAATCTTCAAATGGAAGGTGATGGTTGGAAATTTATAACAGAAGAGGAGAAGAAATTAAATCCAGAACTTCAAAAATTGAAAGATTTGTTAAAATGAAAAGTGAGGTGTTATCATGATGAAATTAAATATTCAAATTTTCGCAGTACCTTTTAGAAAAGTTAGTAAAACAAGAGGAAGAAAAAGACGTACTCATTACAAAATTAGCGAAAATAGTACAATCAAATGTCCGAAATGTGGAGCTAGTATAAGACCACATAGAGTATGTTCAGAATGTGGAACATATAAAGGAAAAGAAGTTATAACAAAAGAAGAAACAACTAATTAGTTGCTTTTTTTTTTATTAAAAGTTATAATTATAAAAGAGGATAGGTGTTAAAATGAAAAGAGGATTTACTTTATTGGAGATGTTAGCTGTTATTGTTGTTATTTCTATTTTATCTTTGATAATTTTGCCAAATATTACGGGACAATTAGCTGATAAAAAGGAAGAAATTAGTAAAGTCAGTCAGAAGATAATTTTAAGTGCAGCAGAGCTTTATGCAAATGAAACCGGTAATACTTATCAAACAATTACTATAAATGATTTAGTTGAAGCAGGAAAATTGGAACAACCAATAATAGATCAAAAAACTGGAAAAGAAATATCTTTAACTAAAGAAATTAGTATAGATGCATCGGGGAATGCCTGTATAGTTGGAATTGATGGTTGTGATAGAATAACATATAAACAATACAAGAATGGGGAAATTGTATATTTTAATCCAGAAACAGGAAAAAAATGTGCGTCAAGTGAAGCGGTAAATACAACCGGAACAAAGATTGGATGTATGAAATGGTATGCATTTAATGATAGGGAAGGAAATGCAACTGTAAATGTCATTTTAAATCATAATACAACGACTAGAGTAGCTTGGAATTTAACCGGAAGTAATAGTGAGATGAAAGAAGCAAAAGAAGCCTTAAAAACAGATACAAGGACATGGGAAAATCCAGCCAGATTAATAACAGCAAATGAAGTTGCTAAGATAACAAAACATCCAACGTTTGATGCAACTCAATCAGGACAATCATGGTTTTGTTTAGATACAAATAAACCTGATACTACAAATTGGTGTTCCAAAGCTCAAGGAACAAGTGAATATGCATGGTTATTTGATTATACAAATGGATGTACAAATTCCGGATGTAACACATTAGATTTAAGCACATGGGGATATTGGACAAGTACGTCATATAAAGATAATTTAACTTATGTTTGGAGAGTCAATGGAAGTGGTCTCTTAAGTGGTGATATTGTGACTAATGCTGGCTTTGGCGTACGTCCAGTTATAACAATCTCAAAATCTAATATTTAGTAAAAAAGATGATTAAAATCATCTTTTTTTTGATATATATAAATATTTTTCGACAAAAAACGATGAATGAGTTTATTATAATAAATATGGTGATACTATGAAAAAAAACTTAATACTTGCGCTTATTTGTTTAGTACTTGGAATATATATGGGATATGTAATGTTTAACGGTTATAAAGTTGAAGAAACAAAACCCGTATCTATAAGTTCTAAAATAGATAAGTTATATTTTATACAAATAGGGGTATATTCTAATTTAGAAGAAATGAAACAAAAATTGTCAAATTTAGAAAATTATACTTATACTAAAGAAAAGGAATTATATCATGTGTATGTTGGCATAACTAAAAAAGAAGAAAATAAAAAGAAATTAGAGGAATATTTTAATAAATTAGGGTATGATACTTATGTAAAAGAATTTGAAATAGAAAATGAAAACTTTAATGAAGTTCTTATTCAATATGATAATTTACTAAAAGAAACAAACGATGAAAAAGCTATTGAAACAATATGTAATCAAATTCTTAATAAATATGAGGAGTTAGTGGTAAATGCTGAAAGTAAAGGAAATACCGAAGAATGAACGTCCATATGAAAGATTAATTAACTATGGTAAAGAATTTTTAAGTACTGATGAATTACTTGCTATTTTAATAAAATCTGGCTATAAAGATTCATCTTCAAAAATAATTGCAACGAGAATTATTAGTGGATTAAAAAATCTTAGTGATTTAAAGAAAATGAGATATGAAGATTTAATTAAAATAAAAGGAATAGGTAAGGCAAAAGCGTGTAATATTTTAGCGGCTGTTGAACTTGGAAATAGGGTAAATTTAAAAGAAAATATGGAAATTGAAACATTCATCAAAAATTCTAATGATGTTTATAATTTATTTAAAGGAAAATTTGATGATAAAGAACAAGAATATTTTTATTGTTTATATTTAGATAATAGAAAAAAACTGAAAAAGAAAAAATTACTATTTATTGGAACAATAAATTATAGTGTTGTACATCCTAGCGAATTATTTACAGAGGCATATATGATAGTTGTGCTGTATCAATAATAATAATTCATAATCATCCAACAGGTGATGTAAATCCAAGTCATCAAGACATAGAAACAACAAAAAAAATAATAGAAGTAGGTAAGCTTTTAGGAATAAAAATAGATGATCATGTTATAGTTGGACAAAATAATTATTATAGTTTTTTTGAAAATGGGTTGTTTGACTAGAAAAAAGATAGAATATATATTATAATAAAATAGGTGATACTATGTATAGAAGAAGAAAATTGGAAAAAAGATATGTAGTAATAATAATTTTACTAATAATAATGGTTTTATTTAGTATTTTTACATTAGGAATAAAAGATGGACGAAAGTTAACTATTTTAGAAAAATCAATAAAAGATTCATGTCTTTTTGTTGGTAAAATTGTTAGTACTCCATTTGATTTTATTGATGAAAAAATGAAAGAAAGAAAAGAAAAAAAGAATATTTATAAAAAATATAAAAAAATGGAAAAAAAATACGAAAAAACAAAATTGTTAGAAGCAAAATATAAAGAGGTAAATAAACATCTAGAAGAATTGGAAAGTACTTTAGAAATAAATAATAGTTTGCTAAAAGATTCATATCTAAATGCCACTGTTGTAAATAGAGATGTGGGACATTGGTATAATACAATTACAATTGATAAAGGAAGCAAAAATGGTGTAAAAAAGGATATGGCCGTAATTACGAGTAAGGGATTAATAGGAAAAATAACAAGTATTAGTAATTTTAGTAGTACGGTTAAACTTCTAACAAATGAAGATATAAATAATAAAATATCAGTAAAAATTGAAATAGATAATAAATACATATATGGGATTCTTACAGGCTTTGATAGTTCAACCAATTGTTTTCAAATTGAAGGAATATCAGAAAATACAGAAATTCCAACTAATTCCATGGTAACAACAACTGGAATGGGAGATATTTTTCCTAGTGGAATATTAATAGGAACAGTAAAAAGGGTAAGTACTGATAATTTTGATCTTGCTCGTACAGTTGAAGTCGAACCATATGTTGATTTTGATGATATAAATTATGTAACTATTTTAAAAAGGAGTTATAATTCATGATTTTCTCTATTTTAATTGTTTTAATTTCTTTTACATTTGAGGATGTTATTTCAAAATATATACCAATGAATACTATTTTATTTGAATCACTTTTTACATTAATATCTTTAATAATAATTTACCCTTATTTTCATAATAAAGAAAGAAATTATTTTATATTATCTTTTTTGATTGGTTTACTTTATGACATTGTATATACAAACACTTTTTTGTTTAATGCTATAATGTTTTTAATTATCGCTT
>ERZ773235.807-NODE-807-length-37263-cov-56.221296_pt1 | contig 37263 bp, 28 predicted proteins | sample MGYA00580522_ERZ773235 | MGnify/ENA primary metagenome ERZ773235 (study PRJEB29015, sample SAMEA2737797) | human gut metagenome | biome: human gut; feature: human-associated habitat; material: faeces | place: China | collected 2012 ...
TGGAAAAAATGAAGGACGAGAAGCCGGAGGATGTGCCGGTGGAAGAACAGGAATAGAGATATATGCAGAACCCCCGCTGGCTGAAGGTCGGCGGGGGATGATTTGCGCTAATTTAAAATATAAGCATTCAGTATATCGGATGTCTTATATATCTCCGATATATCATGGATGTCTCCTATATTCAAGGTATAGTGCTCCTCTTTACATTGCGGAATCTGGAAGAGCAGTCGAAATTCGTGCTCGCAATCATGGCCCTTATCTTTTTGAAATCCTACGTTTTGGATATCAAATATGGCATCGATAAATCTATCTGCCGAGTTTTCTGTATCATCATAATAGGAAACAAAACGACCACATATTTCTGTAATCCCAGCAGCCATCGCTCCGCGTTCTACACGATCAAAAAATGCTGCGCAGTCTCTTATGACTAAAGCGTTATCCCCGAAACGTCTTAGATCGAACTTCTGCTTATCTGAAAATTTAAAGGGTATGCCGTCCTCCAAGCTGACACCGAGTACGCAAAACGCAAAATAGTCGGCGATTTTAGTTTTAATCTTGGCATCATGTAGAGAAATTGAAACGTTTGAATCAGGAATAAAAACATGGCTGTTACGAACTGGGAGAGTCCCTTCTGAGGGATCTTCATTATTGTGGTAGCTCGTCAATCTGGACAAGTATAGATTTCCATGTTGAATTGAGTCTGAAAAGGCATGGTCATGAAACTTCACAATAAGATTAGGAAATAAGTTCATTTAGTTTTCTCCCAAAATAAGATATTTGTTTATGTGATCACATCCCAAAACATCCTGCAGGCACTGCTCGGAATATGTTGATTTTATGGTATTTGGAGTTCATGTCGGATTTTTGATTAATGGCTGAATGGAAACAACTTTTGTTATTATATACGATACAGCTGTAATTCGCAAGGTGCTATGTTGACTTCAACAAAAAAACCATATTTGCGTTGCATTAGCGACATATTTAGACTGTTAGCATTTGAGAGCATAAGAGTCATAGCCAGTAGTTACAGAACAACCGCAGGAGTCGGAAACACCGAATAATTGTTACATCGAGGCATCTGCGGAAGGCATGGGCAGTATTTGGCCGAAGGGAACCGTTGCCGTGGAAGAATATAAAGATCAAACTTTCCGTATAACTGCTGAGGATGGGTTCTCGCTCGTAGATGTATTGGTTGATGGAGCGAGCATAGGAGCAGTTGAGGAATGTACTATAAACTCCGTAATGGGAGACCACACAATCCACGCGGTATTTGAATCCGCAAGCTTGCCTGCCACTGGCGGCGATTCTGCCATGGTGATGTTTGTTGCCGCCGGCATGATTCTCGCAGCTGGCGTTATCGCGTGCGTTATATGCAAAACGAGTAAAAACTAACGAGATAAAAGCATCAAGGGCGGCCGTATCATATGGCCGCCCTTCCTCTGTATAAAGGAAATCGAATGTAATACATAATATGAAGTACCTCTCCGTAGTCGGAAGGTATAACGGCGCCTCGCTTGTGGCTGATCGCCACGAAACACATCACATAAAGCTCGCACCAACAAAATACTTAAACAGTATTTCAGGAAGCAGTGGTATGGTGGTTCCGCAGTCTATTCGGATGGAGGAAAAACTATAACTGTCAGCATTTATGAACAGAAGAGTTAGCACATTGGGAGATGATCGGCACGATGATTTACCAGTGCATGCGTGGAGCGAGCCTGGAAGAAATAGAAGCAGCAGGCCTGCTCGGGTACTATACGATGCACAATCACGGAGTTTATCCGGCCGATCCCAACGGAGTGCCCTTCACGGCCAGCTACATCCAGTGCACCGGGGACCCGATTGCCGACCTTGTGGAGGACCTTGCAGCAGAGCAGAAGGCGCGTGCAACCTATGAGCACCTGATGACGCTGACGGACAATCCACAACTGATCAACCCGCTCCGTTTCCTGCGCGAGCGTGAAATCGTTCATTTTCAGAGATTCGGCGAGTGCCTGGAAATTGTTCAGGCGCTGCAGAGCGGCGAAACACGGACGTATTACCCGAGTGTTACGGTAGAGAGCGGCGGAGCCTGCATGTGCAGGCAGAGCAATTAAACGATCTCCTTGCGCATGGCGGCGCCCAAACAGGCGCCGCCCTTTGCCTGGAAATTGTTCATGCATTTTTGATTTGCCGCATATCGCTGCATGAGGTACAATCAGGGGGAACGGGCTGTGGAAAATGGAAACAACATGCCACAGAACGGATTGTTTTGCAGGAGGAATTGCTTATGAAGGCACTTGTGCTGGGCGGTGCGGGATACATCGGCTCGCATACCGTTTTTGCGCTGATTGAACAAGGTTTTGATGTGGCGGTGGCAGATAACCTGCAAACCGGCCACCGCGCCGCAGTACATCCTGAGGCGCGCTTTCACATGGGCGATGTGCGGGACCGGTCGTTTATGAACGATGTGCTGCAGCGTGAAGCGCCGGATGCAGTAATTCATTTCGCAGCGAATTCACTTGTTGGCGAAAGCATGCGGGAACCCATGAAATACTATGACAATAATGTGGGCGGCGCTTGCACGCTGCTTGCCTCCATGGCAGAGCAGGGGGTGAGAAAAATCGTATTCTCCTCTACCGCCGCTGTATATGGTGAACCGGAACGCATCCCCATCCGGGAGAACGACAAAACCATTCCGACAAACCCTTATGGTGAAACGAAGCTTGCAATGGAGCGCATGTTCCACTGGGCGGATGTGGCATACGGCGTAAAATCCGTGTCTCTGCGCTACTTCAACGCGTGCGGCGCACACGAGAGCGGATGCATCGGCGAAGCACACGCAACGGAAACACACCTGATTCCCATTGTCCTTCAGGTACCCAATGGCCAACGTGCGTCGGTAAACGTGTTTGGAAACGATTATGAAACACGCGACGGCACCTGTGTGCGGGATTACATCCATGTGACCGACTTGGCGCAGGCCCATATCCTTGCCATGTGCTATCTTGCCGGAGGCGGGGAAAGCGATGTGTTTAACCTTGGAACCGGAGTGGGTTTCACGGTGCGCGAGATCATTCATGCCGCAGAGCGCGTAACGGGCCGTGCGATTCCCGCTGTGGACGCGCCGCGGCGGGCGGGCGACCCGGCGCAGCTTGTCGCTTCCGGCGACAGGGCGCGCGAGGTGCTTGGTTGGCAGCCGCAGTTTACGGAGGTGGAAGAGATCATCGCTTCCGCATGGCGCTGGCATAGCACGCATCCGGATGGATTTGAAAACCGGTAAAGCGTGAGCCGGCCGGAACTGCAAAGGAGACGGAAAGCCTTGTGAAATAAATGCCGTGCAGAGCTTGCGGAAGCGATGCGCGGCATTTATAATAAAAATAATATTGTGGAGCAGTTTGGGAACAATCCCATTGATAAAACACGGCTGCCGCGCACTCCACAGCATGCGGGGCGGTACGAAAAGAAGGAGGTATTTTTAACCGCGCGGCTCGCGGTGCGGCAGTGTGGAGACCTGCCGTAATGCGCGGCGCAGCCAGCCTGCGCGCGCGAGGCGAACGAAGCGGAGGCTTTGCCGCCAGAGCCGGGGACATGGCAAAGGTAACGCTCAAAAACATCAAGAAGGTCTACGACAAAAATGTGGTCGCGGTGCAGGAGTTCAACCTGGAGATTGCAGACAAGGAGTTCATAGTGCTTGTGGGTCCGTCGGGCTGCGGAAAGTCCACAACGCTGCGCATGGTGGCCGGCCTTGAGGAGATCAGCGGCGGCGAACTTTACATCGGCGATAAGCTGGTGAATGATGTTCCGCCAAAGGATCGCGACATCGCGATGGTGTTCCAGAATTACGCACTTTATCCTCACATGACGGTTTATGAAAACATGGCGTTCGCGCTTAAGCTGCGCAAGGAAAAAAAGGAAGTCATCGACAAAAAAGTGCGCGAGGCGGCAGAAATTCTGGATATCACCCAATATTTGGATCGCAAGCCGAAAGCGCTTTCGGGCGGCCAACGGCAGCGCGTTGCGATCGGGCGCGCCATTGTGCGTGACCCGCAGGTGTTCCTGATGGATGAGCCGCTTTCCAATTTGGATGCAAAGCTCAGGAACCAGATGCGCGCCGAAATCATCAAACTCCGCCAGCGCATTGACACGACTTTCATCTATGTTACCCATGACCAGACCGAAGCCATGACGCTTGGGGACCGCATCGTCATCATGAAAGACGGCTTTATCCAGCAGATCGGGACGCCGCAGGAGGTGTTCAACCATCCTGCCAACCTTTTCGTGGCGGGCTTCATCGGCTCTCCACAAATGAACTTTTTTGATGCGCGTTTGGACAAGGACAACGAGGGCTACTTTGTTTCCCTTGGAACTGCGCGCGTGCACCTGCCTGAAGAGAAGCAGCAGGCGCTGCGCGAAAAGGGCGCTATGCCGCAGGCGATTACGCTCGGCATCCGACCGGAGCATGTGATGCTCTGCGCGGACGACACGGCGGCGCATATCTCAGCTACGGTTGATGTTTCCGAAATGATGGGGAGCTCTGTGCACCTTCACGTAAATGCAAACGGCAAGGACGTGGTCGTCATCATCCCGACGCTGGACTTACAGGGGATGCCGCAGCAGGATTTCGGCTATGGCGCAAAGGTGAACTTTACCTTCGGCGGCAACGTAATCCATATGTTCAACCCGGAAACCGGAATAAACCTGATTTAAAACAATAAACGCCAACGGGCCGTTCCGAAAGAACGGCCCGTTTCTGGTTTCACAGCCGCGTCGTTTTATTTCACATTTTTGCACAGCAAAGCCTTTTTTTCTATATGGACAAACGGTATAATAAATGGCAAGAACAGAAGAGAAATCGGGATGGAGGAAACAAATGGGCAACATGAAGGAACACAAACCGTCGAAGAAGCCGCTGGTGTATTACTGCATTGTTGTAGCGGTTGTTATGCTGTTGCTTAATTCGCTCGTTTTCCCGGCGCTCATGGAAGCGCAGGTGCGGGAGGTCGGTTACAACGAGTTCCTGCAAATGGTGGATGCGGGCCAAGTAGAGCAGGTTGCACGCGACGATGCAGAGGGACTGATCACGTTCCTTGCGACGGACGATGCAGGGCGTGAACGCGTTTACAAAACGGGCATTTGGCCGGACGAAACCCTGATGGAACGGCTGGAAAAAGCCGGAGTTAAATTTGCAGCGGCAATTCCGACGCAGGGCTCGCCGCTTCTGACGTTCCTGCTGACATGGATCCTGCCGATCCTGATTTTTGCGGCGCTTGGCCAGTTCATGATGCGGAAATTGCAGAGCGGAGGGATCGGCCCCAATGCAATGAGCTTCGGCAAAGCAAACGCAAAGGTTTATGTTGAGGCGCAAACCGGCAAGACGTTCGCGGATGTTGCGGGCGAGGACGAAGCGAAGGAAGCGCTCACGGAAATCGTAGATTTCCTGCACAACCCCGGGAAATATGCAAAGATCGGGGCGCGGCTTCCCAAGGGCGCGCTGCTTGTGGGCCCTCCGGGCACCGGCAAGACGCTGCTTGCCAAGGCGGTTGCGGGCGAAGCGCAGGTGCCGTTCTTCTCTATCTCCGGATCGGAATTTGTGGAAATGTTCGTGGGCATGGGCGCCGCCAAGGTGCGCGACCTGTTCCAGCAGGCCAATGAGAAAGCGCCCTGCATCGTGTTCATCGACGAGATCGATACAATCGGCAAAAAGCGCGATGGCGGTGGACTTGGCGGAAACGATGAGCGCGAACAGACGCTCAACCAGCTTCTGACTGAAATGGACGGCTTTGACGGCAAGAACGGCGTGGTGATTCTGGCTGCAACAAACCGCCCGGATTCGCTTGACCCGGCCTTGCTGCGCCCGGGCCGGTTTGACCGGCGCATCCCTGTGGAACTGCCGGATCTCGGCGGCCGCGAGGCAATCCTCAAAGTGCATGCGAAGGACGTGCATATGGCGGCGGATATCGATTATAATGCGGTTGCACGGGCGACGAGCGGCGCCTCCGGCGCTGAGCTTGCGAACATCGTAAACGAGGCGGCGCTGCGCGCAGTGCGCATGGGGCGCGATGTTGTGGAGCAGGCGGATCTGGAGGAGAGCGTGGAAGTAGTCATCGCCGGCTACCAACGCAAGAGCGCGGTGATTTCCGAACAGGAGAAGAAGATTGTAGCGTATCACGAGATCGGGCATGCGCTTGTCGCTGCAAAGCAGAGTGATTCGGCGCCCGTGCATAAAATCACCATTGTGCCGCGTACCTCCGGCGCGCTTGGATACACGATGCAGGTGGAGGAGGGCGAGCGGTTCCTGATGAGCCGGGAGGAAGCGTTCAACAAACTTGCTACGCTCACCGGCGGCCGCACAGCGGAGGAACTGATCTTCCGCAGTGCAACGACCGGCGCTTCCAACGACATTGAGCAGGCCACGCGCCTTGCCCGCGCGATGGTTACGCGGTATGGTATGAGCGGCCGCTTTGGCATGGTTGCACTTGAAACTGTGGAAAACGCATACTTGGGTGGGGACACCTCGCTTGCATGTTCACAGGAAACGGCAGCGCTTGTCGATCATGAGGTTGTTGCTTTGGTGAAAGATGCGCAGGAGAAAGCACGCGAAATCCTTACCGAAAACACGGATGCGCTGCATCGGCTCTCCAAATATCTGCTGGAGAAAGAAACCATAACCGGCGAGGAATTCATGCAGATGCTCAATGAACAGGCATAAGGGCCTTTGTCTGCCAAATAAGTGAACCTCTCCCGGGCTTGCATGCGCAGTTTGTTTTTACGGCAAAGCCTTGCCTGACAAATGCTTTCGCACAGATGACCAGATGCTGCCAAGAGCAGCCGAAGTCTCCGCGGACTGCGGTTATGCCTCCTCCGGCTTGTTTTGAAAGAACCGCCTGCGCTTGATGCGCAGGCGGTTCTTTTATCGAAATCGTATAATCGTTGGTTTTTTATTTTTTCTATGGTTTATGATACAGCCGGGTTAACTGAACATGCCCCAACTGAAGCATGGCCTGCGTTTATCCGATGTGAATGCCGCCGGAACCGGAGGAAGTGTCGCTTTCTTCCTCCTCCTGCAAAACGGCATCCGCCGCGCCGGAAGGAATTGCCCCCATGCCGCCGAGGCCCGCCCAAATCGAATCTGCAAGCGTGCGCACAGGCGGAGTATATAAATCAAGCAACCCCTTGCTCTCGCGCCGTAGCGCCGTTTTCAGGTGAGACATTGCGCTTTGCAGTGCGCTGCGCTCAGCAGAGGGGATGCTGCTTTTGTAATTGGTCAGCAAATGCTGCGCATCGGCGTAAGCGCGGTTGCCGGCGGAAAGCTCCGCTGCAATCGCAAGCCGGTTGGTTTCCACATAAAGCTTGAGCGCTTCCGCATCCGCATTGGGATCCACAATAACCTCTGCACCGAACACATCGGAAATCAGCTCTTGCAATTTCAGCGTGTGCAGGCACCAGCAATCCCGCGCATACAGGCTCATATATTCGCCGGGAACCATGTGGCGGTTCAGCCCGGCGGAATCCATGCGCACCGCCACCAACGCAAGTGCGCAGATTTGCTCAAAGCTGAGGTTCGTTTCAATGTTGCTTTGAACCGCTGTATAGATTTTGGGGATATTTGCAATTTGCCCCGTGCTCTTCATCTGATTAAAAATGGCAAAAAGCATGCGCTGCTGCCGATCGGCGCGCGCTACATCGGAACTGCCTTTGCGCTGGCGGCAATAATCCAGCACAGCCTGCCCGTCCAGATGCTGCAAACCGGGATGAAGCTCACGCCCGTTCATTGTCACCTCAATATCCACGTCATATTCCACGCCGCCCATGGCGTTAACGACATCTTTCACGGCATTCATATCCACACTTACGTAATACTGAACCGGGATGCCGCCAAACAACGCACTGACGGTGTTAAGCGCGCTCTGATAACCGCCGTGCTTGAGGCCGCCGCCAAGGGAGAACGCGCTGTTCACCTTGCCATATGGGTCAAGCGGCTCGATCAGTTCGCCCGACTTATTATAAAGCTGCACATAGCTGTCGCGTGGAATGGAAATCATATCCACTGCATTTGTTTTGAAATTTACCGTAACAAGGATCATTGTGTCCGTGCGGAACGAACCGGAAGCCTCCCGTTCTTCGCTTTTGTCAATGCCGAACACCATGATGTTCACACGGTTCTTCATAAAACTGAGATCCGAAAGCGATTCCAGCTCTGCTTCGGACATGGGCGCGGGGGTTGGCTCCGGAGTAACGGCGGGTTCCGGTGTGGGACTATGCGCGCCCGGCGTTTGCAGCGGCGCAGCCGAAGGCGTAGCAGGTTCGGGCGTTGGCGCTGCAGTCGCATCAGGCGTAAACAGTGCGGCCGGAGTGTTGATCCGCAAATAAAAAATGCCGATGGCAGCCAGCAAAAGCAAAAGCAATGCGGCAAGAATCAGCAGAATAATTTTTCCGGTTTTCCGTTGTTTTGACATATTCATCACCTTCTTGATGGCATTATACCTTGTTTCAAGCAGCGATACAAACCATATGTTTGCGAAGCTTGTGAACAAAAGATGAACAAATTGCCGCAAAGAAACGCGCAGGAAAAAGCGCGAAAAATATGAAAGGTGGATGAGAAAATGCGTTTTCAGGGCGAAACAGGTTCACATCGGGGGAAGATATATGATATGATTCAGACAAACAGGATGGCTGATCATGCATGAGGAGGAACGAAACAAGCAAATCAAAACCGCAATCAGAATTCTGAAAACGAAAGGGGAGGGCATGCATGGCAGGCCGGTTTGATACAGCAACGATTAAAGAACAGGTTTACCAAATCCTTCGCCGGGAACTGGTCCGGCAGCGGTATGAACCGGGCGAATGGCTGCAGGAGAACGAGATTGCGGAACGGCTTAACGTTAGCAGATCCCCGGTGCGGGAGGCTTTGCGCATGTTGACGGGGGAGGGGCTTTTGGTGGAGATCCCCAAAAAGGGCGTTTATGTTAGAAAGCTGACGGAGGATAAAATACGGGAAAATTTTTCTATCCGCTGCCTGCTGGAAGTAAACGCAATTCAAAGCTTGCATGATTTGCAGACAGAGGCAGCCGAGGCGCTTCTAGCGTGTTTGAGCCGCGAATGCACGGCATATCCCGATCGGGATCCTTGGGAAAAGCAAGACGAAGAAAGCCTGCACGCGTTGCTGATGCGGCTTGCCGGAAATGAGACGGCGGTTCAGATTCACAAAAAACTGTGCGACCAGCTTTTGCTGATCCGTGTTTCCGCTCTTTCCTGCCAAAGCGATGCGGAACGTTTCTTGTCTGAGCACGCGAAGATCGTGCAATACATTCTCGAAGGGTGTCTGGAGCGTGCGGCAGATTTGGACAGGGCGCACCTGCTGCGAACCCAGGAGCTTGTATTGCAATATGTATGCCGGAAATAATTATCCTCTCATAAAAACAGCATTTTCTCCAGTGCATACTCCATTGCACATTCGGAATATATAGTATAAAATATATAAAATTTCGCGTATGACCGCACATTACGGCGCGGCCCGGCGCAACAATGACGAAGGAGATCCGCCCAATGGCAAACACGATCATTCCAGACGGCTACCGTTCCACAATGACCCTGTATGAAACGCAGGATGCAATCAGCTTCATTAAACGATCTTTTCAGGATGGGCTTGCGCGCGCGCTGCGCCTTAAGCGCGTTACAGCGCCGCTGTTCGTGCAGCCGCAAAGCGGCCTTAACGACGACCTGAACGGTGTGGAACGCCCCGTAAGCTTTGATATTCCTTGCGCGCAAACCGAGGCGCAGGTGGTGCATTCTCTTGCAAAATGGAAGCGCATGGCGCTTTACCGCTATGATTTCCATCCGGGAAAGGGGCTTTATACGGACATGAACGCGATCCGGCGTGATGAAACGCTGGATAATCTGCATTCCGTTTACGTAGACCAGTGGGACTGGGAAAAGGTGCTCACGCGTGAAACACGAAATCTGGAAACGCTGCAAAACACTGTGCGTTCCATCGTAGGCTGTGTTTGTGACACGTTGGATGCACTTAAGGCGCGGTACCCACACATCAATACCGAACTTTCGCGCGATGTCAAATTCATTACAACACAGGAATTGCTGGACCTTTATCCGGATATGACGCCGAAAGAACGGGAGGCCGCAATTACACGCGAATATAAAACCGTGTTCCTCATGCAGATCGGCGGAAAACTCAGCGATGGAAAACCACATGACGGCCGCGCACCGGACTACGACGATTGGTCGCTTAACGGGGATATCCTGTTCCATTTCCCACTGTTGGACTGCGCGCTTGAAATTTCGTCTATGGGAATCAGGGTAGATGCGGAGGCGCTGGATCGGCAGCTTGCAGAGGCGGGCTGCGATGCGCGCCGCGCGTTACCGTTCCACAGCATGTTGCTTGCGGATCAACTGCCGCTCACCATTGGCGGCGGCATCGGCCAGTCCCGCATTTGTATGCTGCTGATGAGCAAGGCGCATATTGGCGAAGTGCAATGCTCAATTTGGGACCGCGAGACGATAGAAAGTTGTGAAAAGGCGGGAATTGTCCTGCTTTAAAGCAAAATGAGCTGCAAAACGAACGGCTTGTGCAGACGTTTGCACAAGCCGTTTTGCTTCATTCTGACAGGCTTTCCGCCCTCCCATGCTCATAAGCCCGTTGACAAAGGAACTGGAGCATTTGCTCATAAGCTTTCACGATTACCATAACATCTTCGCTTTCACCGCTTTCGTTTTGATCGAGGATGCGGGAGAGCCGCAGGCGGGCCGCAAAAATTTCTTCAGCGAGCATGTCGCAGGGGCTGCCTTTTTCAAACTCGTTGGGATAGTTTGCGTCATAGTCGATGCAGCGCCCCATCATGTGATTGTAGATATAATCGAAAGAATCCATAGTTACCCTCCAAAATTTTTCTGGTTACAAGAATAGGTCAAAACGACCATAATTTCAAGTAGGTCACCGCACCATAATTTTAGCATGGAGCGATTAAAAACACTTAGGAAAGCCAAGGGATATACACAGATCAAAATGCAGATGCTCACCGGCATTGATCAGAGCGATTATTCCAAGCTGGAAACGGGGAAGCGGAATTATTCCTTTGATCAATGCAGGCGGATTGCACTCGCGCTCGAAACAAGCATGGATTACCTTGCCGGGCTGACGGATGATCCCGCACCGTATCCACGCAGGGAATCCGATGCCGCGCGCAAATGATGCGCAATACGCCCAAAGGGACTTTTCTTAACGGTTTTAACGAGATTTTATCTATATTGCAGATAAAACAGGATATCATCAAAAATCATGTACATAATATATTGTTAGGTGGTAAACATGATTTTTGAGAACATCCGCGCTCTGCGCGAAGATAATGACTTAACGCAACAACAGCTCGCCGACTATTTGGGAGTGGCGCAAAATACATACTCACAATACGAAACCGGAAAGATCGCCTATACCGCTCAGGTTTTGGTGAAGCTTGCGGATTTTTACGGTGTGAGCGTGGATTATCTGTTGGGAAGAACAGATAAAAAAGCACCATAATAGAGCCAAGCAATGCAGCCTAATCATTGCTTCATCATAAGGGAATACACCCCGAAAGTCAATAAGGTAAATGCCGGAAAACAATTAAGGAATACTTGAGATAACGGATGCTGAACAGGGCGGCCCGATGTCCGTCCGGACGGCCACACGAATGCATGTTTGTGAGCTTTTGCGGCATCGCAGGGAGAAGATGCCTGGCAAAAGAGATAAAAGTACAGCTTATGCGCTGACAAAAATTAAAAAGAACCCTGCTGTTGAAGGGGAGTCGCTCAAGGCGGCTCTTTTTTATGGGCGCTGTTTCCGGTTTCAACAATTATCCGCTATATATGCATCGTTTGTTCTACACATATCACAAGGTGCGTATGGTATAGTACCCGTGGAAGCGGGAAGGGGGCGGCATATGTATATTGAGCTGTTTCTCCTGGATAATTTCGTAATGGATTGCCTGATGCTTCGCATTGCCGCAGCGCTTTGCGCACGGCGCTTGCCAATACGCCGCATGGCCATTGCATCCGCGCTTGGCGCCTGCTGTGCATGGGCATCGTTGTTTTTTCCGCCGTTATTGTCCCTGCCGGGAAAAATTGTGTGCGGGCTCCTGTTTGCGCTTGCCTTTCCGGCAAAGCGCCTGCGGGAATATACATGTGCTGTTGCGGCAGTATTTGCAGCGGCTTTTTTAACGGGTGGTTTTGCGTTCTGCCTGGCGCTTTGCTTTGGAGGCGGAATGGGTACGGGCGTGGTGCTTGCCGCTCTGCCTGTGCGCACTGCGCTGGTGATTGCGCTTGCCGCCACATTTGTACCGAATCTGGTGCGCCGCTTGCAGGCGCGGCGGGCGCAGGCGGGGTTTCGGGCGGAGGTCATAATGCATGCTGCCGGCCGGGAATACCGGCTAGATGCATTGATTGATACGGGAAACGGCTTGGTCGAACCGCTTAGCGGCAAACCGGTTGCCGTTGCGTATTTACCGGAGCTTGCAGAGCATGCGCACATCCCGATCCCAACGGCCACGGCACATGGCACGGACGTTCTTTATGCGTTGAAGCCGGAGCGCCTCTGTATAAACGGCCGTGAAAGCGATGCGCTGCTTGCGCTTTGTCCCACGCCAATCCGCGGCGCGGAGGCGCTCTTACCGCCGGTGCTGGCGGAACAAATGAATTTGGGAGGTTAATCCATGCAACGCTTTTTTGCCCGGTTGCTCATCGGAATTTACAGGCGCCTCGGGATTTTATCTTCGCTTTACTATGTAAATGCGGGCGAGGCGCTGCCACCGCCGCTTTCCAGAGAAGAAGAAAGCCAATGCATCCATGCGCTGAGCCAAGGGGATGAATCTGTGAAGCAGACGCTGATTGAACGCAATCTGCGCCTTGTGGTATACATTGCGCGCAAGTTTGAAAACACCGGTGTGAACATCGAGGACCTCATTTCCATCGGCACCATTGGCCTCATCAAAGCCGTCAATACGTTTGATACCACAAAGAAAATTAAGCTTGCAACATATGCTTCCCGCTGTATTGAAAATGAGATTCTCATGTATCTGCGCCGGAGCTGCCGCCTCAAACTCGAGGTTTCCCTGGATGAGCCCCTTAACATCGATTGGGATGGAAACGAACTTCTGCTTTCCGATATTCTCGGCACGGATGGCGACCTCGTTTACCGCGGGATTGAGGATGAGGTGGATAAGGAACTGCTTGCGCTTGCAATGCGTAAGCTCACCCCGCGTGAAAAGCAGATCATGGAGCTTCGGTTTGGCCTTCGTGGCACACACGAATATACACAAAAGCAGGTTGCAGACATGCTGGGCATTTCCCAAAGCTATATCTCCCGGTTGGAAAAGCACATCATCAAGGTCCTCCGCAAGGAGATCATTTCGATGTCGTAATAGATGTCGTAATATAAGTACTGCCCGAAGAGGGGAGCTCTTCGGGCAGTACTCCTGCGTGCCGCCATGCCTGCAAACGGCACGCAAGCTACACAACCAATAAAATCAATAGTTTTCAGCTCTGAGCTCGAAATAGGCTTTCGGGTGCGCACACACGGGGCAGACCTCGGGCGCAGACTCGCCGATGTGGATGTGGCCACAGTTGAGGCACTTCCAAACGCATACGCCGTTGCGGGAGAAAACCTTGCCTTCGTTGATGTTGGCAAGCAGCTTGCGGTAACGCTCCTCATGCCCTTTTTCGATGGCGGCTACGCCATCGAAGAGCCGCGCGATGTCTTCAAAACCTTCTGCGCGTGCTTCGGCAGCGAATTCGGCATACATATCCGTCCATTCATAATTCTCGCCCGCAGCAGCATCTACAAGGTTGTCGGCAGTGCCGGGAACCTTGCCGCCATGGAGCAGCTTAAACCATAGCTTGGCATGCTCTTTTTCATTGCCTGCGGTTTCTTCAAAAATTGCGGAAATTTGGACGTAGCCCTCCTTCTTCGCGGCGGAAGCATAATAACCGTATTTGGTGGCAGCCTGTGATTCGCCTGCAAATGCGGCGAGCAGATTGGCTTCGGTTTTGGTTCCTTTGAGTTCTTTCATGGTTGAGTCTCCTTTCAGAATTTAGTTAGTGTGCTTTATTGTTTGCGCTGCAAGCGCTGCAGATACCATGGAATACAAGCGTCATACCCGTTATGGCCATGCCCGTATGTGCGCTCGCGATGCTGCACAGGTCGGGCAGGGGAGCGCGTGGAACATCAATCACGCGGCCGCAGCAGGTACAGATCGCATGTAAGTGCGGAGTGACGTTGCCATCGAACCGGTCCGGCCCGGAAGGCGTCGTGATGCGCCGGAGCGCCCCGTTTTCGGCAAGCTGGTTCAGGTTGCGGTAGACCGTTGCAAGGCTTACATCCGCATCGCCGGCCCTAAGACCTGCATAAACCTCGTCCGCCGTGGGGTGGGTGCAGGCAGCGCGCACATAATCCAATACAAGCTCTCGCTTTTTTGAATAGATCATGTGCACCTCCATTAAGAATAAGAATTATTCTTAAATTAATTATACCTGATTTACACAATTTGTCAAGCTGCTGAAAGAATATATTTTTTTGATTGGAATCTTGTATGCATTTGCGGCTCTTGCAAGCAAACGCAGAGGGGAATATAATTAAGAAAAAAGGCGGTATGACGCCGCCTGAACGAGGTGGGAAGAATGGAACCATATGCGGAGATTAACGCGCAGGTAAACGCGGCGCTGGACGAGTTGTTTGCAGCGGCTGACACGCTTCGCGCGGGCGATATTTTTGTTGTGGGCTGCTCCACGAGCGAGGTCATGGGAAAAATGATCGGAACCGGTTCAAGCGTTGAAGCAGCAACGGCGATTATGGACGCTGTGTTGCCGCGCGTGAAAGAGCGTGGGCTGTTTCTTGCCGTGCAGTGCTGCGAGCATCTGAACCGCTGCCTTGTGGTAGAACGTGAATGCATGGAAAAATTTGATTTGCAGCAGGTGTGGGTGAAACCACAGCTTCATGCAGGCGGTGCTTTTTCGATGCAGGCTGTGGCGCGCTTTGACGACCATGTCATGGTGGAAGACCTGCGCGGGCGCGCATCCGCGGGCATGGATATCGGTGGAACGTTCATCGGCATGCATTTGCACCCGGTTGTTGTTCCCGTACATGCGAAAACGCGCAAAATCGGAGAGGCAAACCTTACTATGGCGCGTACGCGTCCCAAGTACGTTGGCGGCCCGCGCGCACAATACGATGAAATGCCGCACCCCAAAGAATAATGGATTTCTCTGCCAAACGAAAATCTGTGAAAGAAAATATAATATACAATAAATAATTTAAGCGAAAAAGGGCGGAAAATGAAAAAAGCCGCTCTTTTTCATTAAAAAGTTGTTGCGTTTTAAAAGCGAATCAATTATAATAATAAAAGTTATCCAAAGCTTCGGGTCTGTGGTTGCAAGTCGATGCCAGTCGCAGGCGAAACGATCCACATAAGCGGGGCAAAGTTCCCGTGAGCATGGTGCGGCTTAGATGTAAGCCCGGCCGGGGCGCAAGCCCCGAGAGGAGCAGTAGTGGGGGGCAAAAATGCCTAGTAGCGAACCTTCCGGCCGGCGGGTGTGGGGGCAAAGACCAGGTCAGCCGAAACTTGGAATAACAAAAAATAATTTTACAAGGGGATATCAGACACATGTTCCAGGACAAGACATTGGTATGCAAGGATTGCGGCGCGGAATTCGTTTTCACCGCAGGCGAACAGGAATTCTATGCCGAGAAAGGCTTCCAGAATGAGCCGATCCGTTGCAAAGCGTGCCGGAACGCCCGCAAGAGCCAACGCTCGAACGATCGTGAGATGTATGATGCGGTCTGCGCACAGTGCGGCGCGCCCACCAAGATCCCGTTCGTTCCCAAGAACGACAGGCCCATCTACTGCAGCGCCTGCTTCCAGAGCCGCAGAGGCTAAGACCACACTGACGGTTTAAGCAAGCGCGCTCTGAAGGGCGCAGCGACCCCCGTGCTTGGGGCTAATCCCCTTTGTTCCGCGCGATGCGGCAATAACGGTGAATTAGAAAAGGCAGAAAAGCTTCGGCGTACAGCCGGGGCTTTTTTTGCGCGCTGAATCCACGCAAAAGCGTTGCATTGTGCAGCAAGGATTGCTAAGATAGAAAAAAACGAAAAGAGGCGTTTGTGATGAACCAAAGCACAAAGGGCATCCCCAAAAAAGGGTTGCCGGAAGGCTTCCTTTATGTAGACGAAGTAATTCAAGACTGCATTGTTGATGCAAAGTACGCGGGGACGGATAATTTCATGGGACGTCCGGCCGCAGGCTATGAGGCGCCGCTTGTGGTGGTTACAAAAGAAGCTGCACAGCGGTTGGAAAAGGCGGCTGCGGTTTTCCGGGATAAGGGCTATCTTATGAAATTTTATGATTCCTATCGCCCACAGCGCGCAGTGGACGATTTCATGCGCTGGGGCGCGGATGCGGAGGATGACCGCCGTAAGCCTGTGCACTATCCAAACGTGGAAAAAGGAATGGTGATTGAGCTTGGCTACATTGCCCGCCATTCCGGACATACGCGCGGCTGTGCAGTGGATTTGACGCTGGTTGATGCTTCCACCATGCAGGAACTGGATATGGGGAGCATTTTCGATTTTATGGATGAACGCTCCCACCATGGCGCGCCGGGTTTATCCCCTTTGCAGGAGGAAAACCGCAGGCTGCTTTGCGAAGTGATGTGTGCGAACGGTTTCCGCAGATATGAGAGCGAATGGTGGCATTATGCCGTTACGCCTGAGCCGTATCCGGATACTTACTTTGATTTTCCGATTGCGTAACGAATATCGGGCTTGACGCAGGCGGAAATCCCCTTTCCGGCTGTGCCAAGCCCGCAAATAAGATTGAAAAAAAAGGCGCGGCATGGTATGATAAACATGCTTGGAAACACACTTCATTAAAAGGAGAAACAGGAGAAACAAATGAATTTCGACAGGGAGCTTGATGCACGCAAGGGCGAACTCATCGAGAGTCTCCAGGAGCTGATTCGGATCAAGAGCGTAGGAGAGGAAGCAGGCGCGCATCCGTTTGGCGACGGGCCGCATGCATGCCTGATGGCCTGCCTTGCACTGGGCGAAAGGCTTGGGTTCCGCACAGCCAGTGTGGATGATATGGCAGGCTATGTTGAATTCGGCACGGGCGAGGAAATGGTTGCCGTGTTGGGTCACTTGGACGTTGTGCCGGAAGGGGACGGCTGGAAGTATCCGCCCTACGGCGCAGTGATCGAAAACGGCAGGCTGTATGGGCGCGGCGCGGTGGATGACAAAGGCCCCACCGTTGCGGCGCTGTATGCGCTCAGAGCCATTGCGGATTCAGGATTGCCGCTTTCACGCCGCATCCGCGTCCTCTTTGGCCTGAACGAGGAAAAGGGCTCGCTCTGTATTAAACATTATGTGGAAAAAGGCGAAGAACTCCCCGTGATGGGCTTTACGCCGGATGGAGAATATCCAATCATCAACGGCGAAAAAGGCATTGTGACCGCCACGTTTTCACGCAGGCTCGGTTCCACCGGCGACAGGCGCATCGCTGCGTTTTCTGCGGGCATTGCTTCCAATGTGGTGCCCGAATTCGCCGCGGCACAGCTGACGTTCGGCGTGGAGGGAACGCTGCCGGAAAAGGTAGCGGCAAACGGAACAAGCGTGGAAGCGCGCGGCGTGAATGCGCATGGCAGCACGCCCGAACTGGGGGAAAATGCCATTGGGCGCCTGCTGATCGCACTCGATGGCCTTGGGCTTTCCGGAGATCATGGCGAGGCGGTGCATTTCCTTGCGGAACATATCGGAATGGAGACGCGCGGCAAGGGCTTGGGCATTGCGCTGTCCGATGAAATCTCCGGCGATCTTACGCTCAATTTGGGCGTTGCAAATTTTTCGGAGGATACTCTTTCCGTTACCATCAACATCCGCTACCCTGTTACGCGTAAGTTTGAAGAGTTCTATCCCGCGCTTGTGGCAAAAATGGCGGAGGGGGGCTTTGTGGAAACCGGGCTTTCCCACAAAAAGGCGCTCTATATGCCGCCGGAAAGCGAATTGATTCGGTGCCTTGCAAAGGTATATGAAGAACAGATGGGAGAGCCCGCGCGGCTGATTAGCATGGGCGGCGGCACATATGCGAAGGCCATGCCCAATACCGTGGCGTTTGGCCCGATTTTCCCGGGAGACGAAGCGGTGGAGCATAAGCCCGATGAGTACATTGAGCTGGATAAGCTGATGAAAAATGCGAAGATTATCGCGGCCGCCATGTATGAAATGGCGAAATAACGCCCAGTCATTCATTAAAGGAGGAACATGTTAACATGAAGATTACGGAAATCAGGATAGGCAGGATCTCCGTCCCGCTGCGCGTACCGTTTAAGACGGCGCTGCGCTCGGTGGACAGCGTGGAGGATGTCGTATTTGAATTTCATACTGATACCGGTGCAGTCGGTTATGGCGAAGCGCCACCCACAGGGGTGATTACCGGGGATACCACCGGTTCGATCATCGGCGCAATGCAGGATCACATCCGCAAGGTTCTCATCGGCCGGGAAGTCGATGAGTTTGAAAACTGCACGCGGGCGCTTAACGGATGCATCGTAAAGAACACAAGCGCGAAGGCTGCGGCAGACATGGCGCTTTGGGATCTTTATGGTCAACTCCATAAAATCCCGGTTTACAAGCTTCTCGGCGGCGCACGCAAGAGCATCGTGACGGACATTACCATCAGCGTCAACGACCCGGAGGAGATGGCGCGCGATGCGATCGACGCTGTGAAGCGCGGGTATGATTGCCTGAAGGTTAAGGTCGGCAGCAATCCGGCACTTGATGTGGCGCGCCTTGCGGCCATCCGCGCGGCGGTGCCGAAGGATATCTGCGTGCGCATTGATGCGAACCAGGCGTGGAAGCCCAAAGAGGCTGTGCGCATCCTAAATGAGATGCAGGAGAAAGGGCTTGACATTGAGTTTGTGGAGCAGCCTGTGACAGCTCATGATTTTGAGGGCTTGAAATACGTTACCGAGCGTTCCTATGTGCCGGTGCTTGCGGATGAAAGCGTGTTCTCGCCTGAAGACGCGCTCAAAATCATGCAGATGGGCGCTGCGGATCTTGTAAACATCAAACTCATGAAATGCGGCGGCATCACCAATGCGCTGAAAATTGCTTCCGCTGCGGAGGTTTATGGCGTGGAGTGCATGATCGGCTGCATGCTGGAGGCCAAGATCAGCGTTACAGCAGCGGTGCACCTTGCCTGTGCAAAACAGATCATCACAAAGATTGATCTTGACGGCCCTGTGCTTTGCCGTGAGGATCATATCCTGGGCGGCGCGCTGTTCAACGAGAAGGAAATCAGCCTCACAGATGCCCCTGGCCTTGGCATCGAGGGCGTGATGGCGGGCAAAATCCGGTATATTGACTAACGGGCCCATAAAGCTGTGGATAAGCAAACGGAGGCTGCTTCCTGCAGCCTCCGTTTCATGAGCAAAACGCGCATTGGGGCGCGGAATGGAGGCGGGTTTTATGTATACGATCATCAGATTTGCGTTTTGTATCATCGCGGCAATTGCGGTACTGGCGCTTTGCAAACCGGTGCGAAAGTGGTTCTTTGCGCTGAACCGGGGGCTTAAACTGATCCTGTTTGTGGGGTTCTGCGGCATTTTGCCGTTGGTGCTGCTTTGTGTTTCTCCAGAATCGGATCTTGTGCGCTTCAAAACGCCGGAAGAGGCGTACCATTACCTGAATGGACATGCGTACGACGACATCATATACGGCGCGGATTCCGCGCTGGCATTGGCGGTGACACAGGAAGGCGTTGTGTCCACTACGCTGCTGCACGGCCAGGAGGCTGAATGGTATATCAGCAAGCCATCCAAAAGCACCTTTTCCGCATCCGCTGCAATCGGTGAGATTTGCATAGACCGCTTGTCGATCCCTGAAATTACAGGATCCTATTGGTCTGTGATGGATGTTTGGGGCGAAATCGGCGCAGAACGAAGCGTTGCGCTCAACGGCGTTGCACCGGCGTTCCAAACGAGCGTTACGTTTCAGGCAACCGGGAGTGAAGGACAATATTGGTTCTTCTATTTGGAAAATGCTCCCACAGAGGTTCGGCTTACGGTGGATGGGGAAGACTTCGGCAATGCAGAGGTGCGCGAGTAGCATTCTCAACCCATGGTTGACACATTGTAAGGCTGCGCTTTTTGACAGTGGTAAGCTTTGAATAAACCTATGCCATTCAATAAATGAATAAGCCTGTGCAGATAAGGCAGCTTCTTGATGCATATGTTCCTTATCCATACCTATAGCAACAGCTCTCCCTTGCGGCTTTCCCGCAGAGGAGAGCTGTTATGCATGAAAAGGGTGGAGCGAGATATGCTCCCGGTTTTTAGGCGACGGGGAGTCATGCAAGCGGGATCAGCACGAAAACGCGGAAGCGCTGGCCTTGCGGTTCGAATGAACACAGGCCGCCATGCCGCTTCACAACGGCTTTTACGGAACGCACGCCTATGCCGGCTCCCGCGTGTTTTTGGGATAAAAAGAAATTGCTTTGTCGGTGCAGCTCATCGGTAAAACTGTTCTCTATGATGATGCCAAGCCGCTTGTTGCGCACATTTGCACGCAAATTAATGAAACGGGAGTCGTCGGTTTGCCTTTGGCAGGCTTCCAATGCGTTTTCAAGCAGGTTGCCGAGCAGAATGCACAGCTCATCATCAGGAAAATTCAGAACGGGCGGAAGCTGGAGACTTATTTGAAAGTCAGCTCCAACGCGAACGGCCTCTGATTCGTAGAAACGAAGGATTGCATCTACCACGGGATGATTTGTATGTACATGAACCTGCAGGGAATCGGTACGCGCTTCAAGCCGGTCCAAATATTCCCGAACAGCGGTTAAATCTTCGGCTTCGGCAAGTCCTTGCAGCGTGCGAATGTGTTGCCGGAAATCATGGGAAGCCTCCCGCGCGCGTTCTACCTGCCCGGAAAGCTGCCGGTAATGCTCTTTCTGGATGGCAAGCTGCTGCCGTGTCTGGCGCTGCTCTTCGGCAAAGCTTTGACGGAACCGGTAAGCGTTCGCAAAATCTTCCCAAAGGGTAAGAACAAGAATGCAAATCATGACCGCGCAGGCGATCTCGGGGAACCAGCCGCCGTAGACAGGCTCAAAAGCCGGGTAAAACCGATCCCAGGCCAAGGCTGTTGCATAACAGGTGGAACCTGCCAACAGGGCAGGGGAAGAAATGCTGTTGCGTGCAAACCCCAATGCGGCGATGCACAACAGGCAGGCTGCCACAGCATATTTATAGTACCCGGAAATCAGAGAACAGGCGAGCAGAGCATTCAGGCTAAGCTGCTGTGCGCATGCGCTTTCCACCACAGCAAGCAGACAGATGGCTCCGCACGGAATCGCAAGGGCGATGCGAATGCGCGGACCCAAGCCGCAGACCCCAGCCTGCAGCAGCAGCACAAGCAGAAGCGCTGCATGCAGGCAAAGCACTTCAACGGCAGCCCAAGGCTGCAGGGGAAGTGCAAACAGCATGCGCAGCAAGGGGACGCATGTATAGCTCATCGCGCAGAAGCAAAGAAGCATAAGCAAAACCTGCCTTTGACGTTCTGCGCCAAAACCAAGGAAAAAGGAGAGCACAACCGCAGCAAGCGCAAGCACTAAAACGGTTGTGCGCAGGACAAGGCGTATATTGCGCATTTGCTCAACCGCTTCCACCGTTCCAAACGAAGGAGGATAAATCAGACCGCTGTATATGCCGGCATAGTCGCTGACGGCGAGAAGAAGCTGAACCTGCCCTTCCCCCTCAAAGGTAACCAGCCTGCTTTGCAGTTTGGATTCATATTGCTCCGGGTCAGGGTTTCCAAGCGAAAGAAGCTGTACCCCGTTTACGTATAGCCTGCAGGCGGAATAAACTTCCGGCAGTTCAAGCGCGTAGGTGCGCATCGGGGATGGTAAGTTGAGTGTGAGCCGGTAAGTTGCGCTGCCATGCGGGCTGCGTGCGGCATTTCCGGCCTCAAAGCCTCCATATTGGCCGATTGAAACGAATTGCCGGTAAGCTGAAGGCGTTCCGGAAGCAAAATCGGAAGGGGCGAACAGCTTGCCGGGATAAAATTCCCATTGCTGGATCAGAAACCGGAGCGGATATGTGGCAAGCTCTTCTTCTGTGAGAATCAGTACGCCGCCGATGGGCTGCGAAGCGGGGGAGGCATACTTGTTGTCGGCTTGTGCAAGCAGGTAAAACAACGCTGAAGAAACGACAATCGACGCAAGAAACACGGACAAAATGCGGAAAAATGAGGAACTGCGGCACTTGGTCATCGGGGTGTCCTCCTGCTTTTTATGACTTTAAGTATGAATGCTGCAAACGCAAAAGCAGTGAGACAGCCAATCAGTATCAGCACAACATTGCGCAGGCCGTTGGTTTGGGCGCTTTGTGCGGAGGCGGGAGCTGCCGGTGTAAGGGCGGCGAGAGGAACCTCCTCTGCCGGGGCAGGGGAGGGCGTATCGCAATACAGAGTAAAGCTTCCGGTATTCTGGATAAAAAAGCTGGCGATTTTCAGCGATTCATCGTATGCAACTGCGCAGATGGAACCGCCATCTGCAGCCGCGCAAAGCATTGTGCCTTCGCCGGAGGGAAGCATTGCCGCAGGGACGGATACCCGGGTTGCGGGCAGAGAAGAAAGAGCGGTTTCTCCCTGCAAGATATCAAGGGAAAAGCCATAGCCATTCCGCTCGATCCGAACGGTAAGTGTTTCGCGGTCCGCAAGGTTGAGCCCGGAAAGAAAAGAAGAAGGAAGCTCTACGGAAATCCCTCTTTTTTCAAACAGCACAGTGTCGGGATTTGCAGCAAGCATCTCGGAGAGCCGCGCGCCGGAGACTACGGTCGTGGTTTGCGTAATGCGCTCGATCACAATTGGGGAAGGGATGGCTTCCGGCATTGCGGGGGCAGGCGTGGCTTCCGGCGTGCGAACGGGCATCTGCGTGGGCTGCGGCGCAACAGACGGTTCGGGGGAGGAGCTTGGGAAGGAAACAGGCAGTGGGGCCGGCTGCGTAATGTCCGGCAGGGGCTGATCGGTTCGGTCGCCCCCGTCGCGGTCGCCGCCCATGTTTGAAACGAACACACCGCCATCGGCGGAGTAGCGCGTGGTCAGAACGTTGGAGGTGCGCCCACCATAGGTGAGGCGGAAATGACAGTCCGCATCCAAAGGAAGCGAACCGGTGAAAATTTCGAGTTCGTTTCCGCTGAAAACACCATATTTAAACTGATACCCTCCCCAGAAGGGTGCATATTCGGAAAGGATTTCCCAAGGAGCGTCACCAAGCGCAAATTCCACCTGAATGTTTTCGGGATCCTTTATCGTATAGAACCATTGGCAGAGGATTGTATTCTGTGGTGTCAGGAACGACCCGGAAAGGTCGATAAATTCGCTGTTTAAAACAGCAACCATTGCTTCAGGTGGAGAAAAACCATCCGGCAGGGAAAAGCCGGATGGCATATGCATGAGAGCGGTTGCCCGGTACTGGCCCGGACATGTGAGATCAACACTGGAAAAGTCCCAGATAATGGGGAGCATAAGCGTTTCTGAAAACACGGTTTCAGCAGGCAGCATGAGCGCCGTGGCAGAAGCTTCCAGCATGGCGGGATCACTGCCCTGTGCAATCAAAAAAGGGGGAAAGTTTGCGGACGTAACGGAAGCAAGCGGCTCAGGAGCCATGCCGTCAGCATAAACGAAAAGGTACTTTTGCAGGAGCGGAAGCCCTTCGCCAAGCGCAAAGCCTTCCGGAAGGATATATTCGGCCGTGAGCAACACCCGGCCGCTTTGCGTAAGATCCAGTCCGTCCGGCTCCGGCCAGCGGAGGCCAACGTAACGGGAACTGCCATCTGAAAAATCGCATGTTACGCGTGTGGGAAGGGAAAGCGAATTCTGCGCAAGCGCATCCTGCAGCGTTGGATAAACGCCTGCGGGCAGACGCAGCAGGGCGTTCCATTCGCTTCCTCCGGCATAAACGCGAACAACGCAGGGAGCGCCGCTTTCCGCGGGCGCGGTTTCCCCGGATGCCCCGGAAAGCGGGAGAGCGCAGCAGAACAGCAGGGCAACGAGCAAACCGAAAACCTTACGCTTCATATAATATCACCGTCGTCGGCACAAAGCTGGCTTTTTAACGTGTGTGTCAAAAACGCTTTTTTTGCCGCGCTGATTCCTTTTTGGCGGATTGGCACGCAAGTTCCGTTGAACAGCTGGAAACTATCCTGTACGATGCCGTGAACATGATCAAGATTGATTACAAGGTTACGGTTGCAGCAATAAAAACGCGTATCCTGAGTAAGCGCGGCAAGCACTGTACTCATGCTTTCGGAAGAAAGGAGCGTTTCGGATGCAAGGTGAATGCGAGGTGTACGGGTCAGACAATCGACATAAAGAATATCGCGCAGCAACACACGGCTCATATTCTGTCCGGAGCGAACCACAAGGGAACGGTTATCCGAAAAAAGACCCGCACAGCAGATTTCAAGCGCACGGCGGAGTTTCTCCCGCTTTAACGGCTTTTGCAAATAGTAGCATGCACGGACGTCGTATCCTTCTGCTGCATATTCCCGGCTCCCCGTGCAAAAAACCAGCCGGCAGGTGGGATCTGATGCATAGATGCGGCGTGCTGCATCCATGCCATTTGTGCCGGGCATATAAATATCCAAAAAAACAATTTGAAAATGGCCGGGTACAAAGGCACTTAACAAAGCCTCCCCAGAAGGAAACTCTTCAAACGTAATGATAGTATCGCCGCTTTTTTCTTGGAAATAAGCATTGATCTCACTTCGCAGGATCAGGCGATCTTCGGAAATATCGTCAACAATTGCGATCCGCATCGCAGATATTCTCCTTTTATGCCCTTATTTGTTTCATCTTATCACAGAACAATATGCGTGTGAAAGACGTTCGGTAAAAAAAAACGACTTTTGGTTTGATTCGCTTGACGTTACATTGAAGCAAGGATAAACTAAAACAAAAAACCACGATCCAAATAAATCCTGACAGAGAACTAGACGGCGACACAAAAAAACAGGCTGCTATTTGATGCATAAAAATTGAGCAGTACACGCGGGAGGCAACCGGTATACTGCAAGCTGCGAAAGGCCTGAATCATAGAATAAAGGAGCGGTGCAGGAAGCGGGTGCAAACTGCAGTGAACGAAAGAAAAACAGCAACTCCAGGAATCCATGCCATATGGATCCGGGTTGCGGCAGGGCTTTTAGCGGCGGCACTTGTTGCAACGCTGCTGCTTTCAAATGCGATTCGCATCCGTATTCAACGCATGGAAGAAGCAAACGCTGCGGCTGCCGCAAACAATTATCTTCTGGAAAATACTGAGTATGTGGGGCTTTCTGCGTGGGAACGCATCCAAAAGGTGGTTCGCCAGATGGCGGATCAGGCATCGCTTGAAAGCCATTATGAGAAGGCCTCCATCGCGATTGCTCAGGGGGAAAACGAAACAGCGCTGTACCACATCAATGAATGCCTTGCTTTGGTGGATGAAAGCTCCGAAGCTTATGAAGAACTGAAGATGAAGCAGGGATGCCTGCTCGCATTGCTGGAAGATTATGAACAGGCGCAGACCGTTTTCGATGAGGTTCTGCGGCGCGCTCCCGGGAATGCAGATGCTTGGCTGTTACAGGCACAACTTTTGCTTCAGAAAGGAGATGTAACCGCAGCGATGGAACATCTCCGACGTTATATTTCCTGCGCGGAGGAGACGGCGGATCAGCTCTCCGTTATGGCGCAGCTTTGCTATGGCGCGGGGGAATATGCGGATGCGCTCATATATGGGGAGCAGGCGCTTGCAATGGCGGCGGACGATGCGGCGTATGGCGAGCTGTTCCGCTGCATGGGCTATGCGGCGCTTCTCAGCGGCGATGACCGGGCGGAAAAATACCTTACCTCTGCGATTGAGCGTTTGACGGACACGGATCCCGAACTGTTCTATTATCGGGGCGTGCTCCGTTTGGCGAGGGAAGATTACGAAGAGGCTCTCGTGGATTTCGACGCTGCGATTGGCCTTGGATATGGCACTGCGCTTGCATATTATAACAGGGGTGTGTGCTATTTAACGCTGGAGGATTACGAGCGCCTTCTTGCGGATATGCAGAAGGTCGTGGAACTGAACGAGGACGAAGAATTGACACAGATTGCACAACAGCTGATTGCGGAGCTGACTGTGGGATCAGAACAGGAATCATAACCAACCCGAACGGCAGGAGGTATACGCATGTTACAATTTGCACAAGCGGGCGAAAAGCGGGGGATGCTCACGGGCATTCTTATTCTGCTTTTGGCATTGGCTCTTTGCTTGCCTTCAACCGCATTTGCGGATGAGGCGGGCGCAGAGCCAGCGGCGGGCGAGGCGGCTGTGGGAGGAGAGGGCGATGTCGGCGTGGCCAACCCTCTTACACCAAACGAAGGGGAAGCAGTCATTGTGGAGCATACGCAGGAAGGTGATGGAGAAAATCATCTTCAGGAGCTGCTCGACCCGGCGCTGCAGGAGGAGAAGGACGATCTCACGTTTGAGAACGATCTCCCATCCTACACCAAAACGGTAAATGAAAACCTTGTCACGGGAGAAAAGACAGAGTACTATACGCTGACCGAGAACGGCCAGACGATTACTCTGCCGGTTGGAACACCCGTTGCAGACGATGTAACAACTACCGTTCAGGAGCCGATCGGCAATGTCCAGACAACGCTTACGGTAACAAACTCCACAAATGCGATCCAAAAGGCGGTCGATAAGGCGCTTCAAAATCTGAATGAAAAGAGCACTTCGGTCACCATTAACGTGGGGGCAGGTACGTATGACGGGGACATCAACATCAGCCAAAGTGTGGTTTCCGGCTTAAACGACTGGTCCGGTTTCACGCTGTATATTCTGGCGGAGGATGCTTATGATGCGCCTGCCGAGGGGGAACTGATCGACAAAGCCACCGTGAACGCGGACTCGCAAGGCAAGGCAAACGTCACGGGCAACATCAACATTGAGGGCGTCAACGTTGTGCTTGCGGGCCTGTATCTTGCGCTGGATAAAGCTGTCAATGCGAAGAATGCAGCCGTAACGGTAAACGGAACAGCGCAGAACGATACCATCAACGTTGCCGCCGAAGGAGACACAACCCTTGCTGTTAACGGCGGCGCGGGCAACGATGCGATCAGCGTTACCGGCATGGGCGGTGCTTCCACAGGCGAGAGCGAAGAAGAACAGGCAAAGTTCAGCGGGAACTCCATCATCGTTGTAGCCGGTGCGGGAGACGACACGGTTGCTGTTGACGTTTCCGCCGCAAACAATGCCCCCAAAGTGAACGTGGATGGCGGCACGGGGAACGACAGGCTGCATTTCACCGGCAAGCTAAAGCAGGACGGCCAGGGCAGCGCTGTGAGCGGAGATGCTGCGGCTCCCATTATTAAGCTGATGAACAGCGAGGAGCATCTGCTTGAAATGGTGATTGCCGATGTGGAGAATTACACGGACGCGCTTGAGAACAAGAAGGAAATCGAAGTAACGGGTTCCGACGTGCAGCAAGAAAACGACCGGAAGGCTGTTGTGATTGACACGAAGGATGCGCCGTTTGTGAACTATGTTCTTAACGTGCAGGATAAAATGACAGTCGCGCAGATTTATGACGAAGGGCTGACACAGATCATCTTCACATCCCAACCGTTCGATTTGCGCGATGAAGAAGCTGCTCGTTCGGCGCTTGGCATTTATTATGATCAGCTTGAGGCGCTTATGCTTGCAGGAAGGCTGGCCTTCGAGGATGGCCCCAGCACATTCGGTGCGGAGGTGGAGCATGAGAACTGCCCTGATTTCCGGCTTTATGATATCCGCGTAAACGGCGCCGGCTTCCTGTCCGGGCTCATCGTAAAAGATCCGGCAAAAATGGGTGTTATTCCCGGATATACCGTTGGCAATATCGAAGCGGAAAAGCTGAATTTAAATTTTGACGGCACCCGCATTGGAATCGTTGGCACGGTGAAGGGAAACAACATCATCCTCCGTGCTTACGACGATGATATGACCCTGCAAATCGTGGGCAGCTCCGGGGATGCAGATCATGATGCAATCGTCCCTGTGAACGAGATCATTCCTGCTGCTGAGGATGTAAGCTTTGGCATCAGCATTATTGATCCCCTATCCAATGTATATATAAAGGTAGAAAAAGGCGCAAGCATAATTGCCGGAGGTTCTATCGTGATGACGGCAGGGGTGGATCAACGCAACGGATTCATTCCTTTCGCGGAGGGAATCAACCCTGTGACGGTTAAAGTCGGCAATGCAAAGATCGTCCTGGACGGTACGATCAGCGCAGGTGGAAGCTTCAGCGCAAAAACCGAGCTCAACGGTGCCGTAAAAGTAAACAATGCGATTCTTGCCAAGGCATTCGTACCGGTGGCCGTAAACGTTGCCGTCTCCGAATCCGGCATCCGGGTGGGTGAAAGCGGAACCATCACCGCGGAGGGTTCGGTTTCCCTTTCGGCGGGGCTCACCCTCAACATCATGACGCGCAGCACTACAGGTGCTCTGCCAATTTCCCTCGCGGTCAGCGTTGTAGTGGCGGATGCCTATGTGGAAACGCTCGGGGATATCACAGCAAAGACAGGCAGCATTTTGATGGATGCTTCCGCAAAATCGCAGGTGATCACCATTGCTGCGAGCAAGGCGGATGAAACCACGACAATCACCGGCACGCCGGATATTGGGGCGGATGGCAAGCCTACCGGCACGAGCACCGGCATCAGCGGAAATTCATTCGGCGGCTTCTTCGCAATTTCGGTTGTGTTGCAGGATGCGTGGGCTAAGGTGCTTGGCGATGCAAATTTGAAGGCCGGGAACAACATCACCGTAAAATCATCTGCGGATGAACGTACAACCACAAAGGGCCTTTCTGCGGATGCGATGACAGCCGGCGCGAAGACTGCCGCAAGCCAAACGGTCAATCAGGCGGTCGCGATTTTCATGGGGATCATCGATAAGGTAAAAGGCGCCATCACGGAACCTTCCGCCGAGGAAAAACTGAAGGAAGCGGAAGAAAAGGTCGCGGCTACAGAAGGACGCAAGATCACCGCAGATGCTGCCAAGAATGGAACTGTTTCCGCAATGAACCGGGTGAAGGCGGGCGAAAGCGCAACGGTCAAGGTTACGCCGGAGGAAGGCTACAAGCTTGAATCCCTGACGATGCGTTATCTGCCGGCGGGTGCGGCCGCTTACGTGATTCAGGATGTGCGCAGCGTAAATGGAAAATACAGCTTTGTAATGCCGGATGCGGATGTAACGCTGCTTGCGAAGTTCGCGCAGCTTGCCCCCGGAGAGGAACCGGATCAGGATCTCTCGTCCCTCTATGGCGAGGAGAATGACAAAAGCACGAGCGCTTCCGATGCGCTCAACGACGCGACGGACGGAAACGGGAAAGTCACCACGCCGGAAAACCCCGGCAGCGCTTACCAGATTAAAGGCGACAGCTACACGGATAAAAACGGCACAGCCGTAGGCGCTGTAGTCCCGGAAGCAAACGCTTCTGATGCGGGGAATGACATCGTGATCATCGTGAATCCGGCGGCGGGAAAACAGCTGAAAGAGGGCACCCTGCAGGCGGTCTATACGCTTGGAGACAAAGTCATTACCTATACGATGGTGAAAAACAGCGCCGGGCAGTATGTGCTGCATATGCCTGCGGCAAACGTTGTGTTTAAGGCGGAGTTCGAGGATGCACCCGCAGCACAGCCGGCAGCGCAGCAACAGACTTCGGGCGCAGGGTCTGCGAGCGTGCAGGCCACAGGCGCGTTGGCCGTTGCAGTTTGCATCAACGACAACGAAGCGGCGATCGACACCACCGGTACAATCAAAGCGGGCGGCACGCTCAATGTGGATGCGGACGCAGTTACGCAGTCCTCTCTCCTTGCGGATGCTTCCCCGGTTTCCAGCACGACTGTGCAGGGAACCGGCAGCGGCAGCTCTTCGGGTGAAGCCGGGGAGAGCGGCGGTGAAATCACGGGAGAGCAGAAGGCGCAGGTCATCATTCACGAAGGCAACCAGCACAGCGTGCATGATGTTACGATTGCAGCAACGGCAAACGGAGCAGTCAAGAGTTTGTCAGAAACCGCGTTTGCCTTCAGCGCAACGCCGCGACAGGGCTATTTGCTCGATCAAATCAGGATTTCTTTCCTGAACATGGAAGGAAACACCATCACGCTGACCCTGCGAAAAGGCAGCGGGGAAAACTATATCCTGCCCGAGGGGGCAAGTATACCGGCCGGCATGAATGTGACCGTGGATGCTACGTTTAAAGCGGACAGCCATGGCATTGTGCTCGACAAGAACGGCATCACGGCGGGCGTGAGCATCCCCGCCACGGCAAAGACCGGCGACGTTGTTACCATCAGCGTGGCAGATCTCGCGGCGGACGAAAAACTTGCCATCAGCTTCACCAGCAATAACGCCACCGTGACCGAGAAGGACGGCATCTATACCTTTGTTATGCCGGCGGGCGATGTATTGATTAAGATGCAGAGGCAGGTTAAGGCGAACAAGATCGATCTTGCAAGTGCTGCAAGCGGGCTCGTTACTGTACAGAGCAATGCGGACAGCGGCGAGACGGTTGCCGTGCTGCTCACGGATACTGCAAAGAACAGCGGCAAGAGCTATACGATTACGGCACATGCCATAAATCAGGCGGGCGAAACCATTGATACCATTGCCGTAACGGACGGGAAATTTACAATGCCGCAACTTCCTTATGTGTATCGTGTGGAGATTTCCGTTGCGGAGGGCGACTTCAAGGCATATGAAATCAAGGCCGGGCAGACTGCAAACGGAACCATCATTGCCCCGGCACGTGCGGATGCGGGCGAACAGATTGAAATCAAGCTAACCCCTGCCGCGGGGTACCGCCTGAAAGAGAACACCCTTGTGGTAACGGTTGCGGTGAGCGGCACAGCATCCGCCTCCAAGACCATCACGGCGGATGCAAACGGCAAGTTCTTCTTTACGCTTCCGGCAGCAGAACAGATGGTAGCATTCCCCATCAACGTTTCGGCTGTGTTTGAAAAAGATCCGAATTATGATCCTTCCACGGGAGCGGGCAGCAGTATGAATAGGCCCCAAAGCGTTGGCCTTGGGGCGGGCGTTGCCGTGGGCATCACCATGCACACCAACAATGCGTTCATCAAGAACGGAACAATTGAAGCTTCCTCCATTTCCGTTACAGCGGACAGCGGAAGCGAAAACGATAAACTCCTTGCGGCGGCTGGGTCTGTTGCAGGCTGCTCACAAGGAGACTTCGGCCTTGCAGGCGCAATTACCGTGCAGGTCAATTCCTTTAAGACCCGTGCCATCGTGGGCGATACGGCAACGCTTACCCTCTCTGGCGGTTCCTTTACGGTGAAGGCCAGCTCATATGAGGAGATTGAAACCAAGGCGGACGCGAATGGCCCGGCAAAGGCGGGCGGTTCTTCCGCAGGCGTCGGCGCGGGCATTGCGGTGGATGTGACCGGCATCGACGTTGCCTCGATTGTGGCGGATGGCGTGAACATCATTCAGAAGAACGATGCGCCGCTTACCAAAATAGAAATCACAGTGGCCCACAGCGGAAACGAAATGATGGAGGCGAAAGCCGGAAGCTCCGGCGGCATCTCCATAAGCCCTGTGGTCGCGCTGATGATTTCTGGCGCATATACGGAAGCGCGCCTTGGCAGCGGAGCAAAACTGACTGCAAAGGGCGATGTGCGTGTGGAAGCGCAAAGCGCGCTTGTGCGCGAGATGGCCGCGAACGCTTCGGCGGCCGGAGGCCGCGTCGGGGTGGGCGGATCATTCAACATTTCCATTCTGAATGACAGTGCGGAAGCATATGTGCGCCGCAGCTTAAAGAGCCGCAACCTGACGGTGAACGCAGTAAGCCGTAGCACGCTGAAATCCACTTCCCGTGCAGGGGCAAAGGGCGCAAGTTCCGGCAGCACTGCCGCAGGCAGCGGCACGGGAACCACAACGAGCGGCGGCTCCGGAGATGACGCGGACGACGGGTCATCCAAAGGAGAATCAGACCAACAGGCGGATCATCTGATCGGCGGCGGCGGCAAGCTTGCGGGCCGCACGGGAAGCACCAACACAAGCGCTGCCATTACCAACCGCATGAACAACGGCAGGCAGGGCGCACAAACCAGCGAAGGCAGCATTCAGATTGCGGCTGCATTCAACCTGAACATCATGAAAAACCGCGCCGAGGCCAGCATTGCCGACGGCCTTTGGGTGCGCGCCGAGGATGACGGCAGCGGCCAGCACGGCACGATTTCGGTTACGGCTGCGAACAACACCGATGCGACAATCCGCGCCAACGCAAGCGCAACCAATTCCAAGATCGGCGTGGGCGTGGCTGTTGCAATCAACATCGCTTCTTATCATAATATTGCGTCCATCGGCAAGACTACCGTGGAAGCCAGCAAGCTTACCGTTTCTGCCACCATGCCGGCGGACTTGAAAAAGACTGCAACGACTGTTGCAAGCACGGGCGAGGCGATCAACAGCCTGGATGCTTATGTTACCTCCGGTGTGCAAGCGCTCCTGAGCCAGATCCTCGATGCGATCGGGCTTGACGAGGAAACCTCAGAGGCGGTTTCCAAAGAGCTTGCCACGGTGGTCGGTGATCTTGTCGGCACCATTACGCGGGAACTTCTTTCCGGCACCGGCCTTGAGCAGCTTCTTTCCACCGATATCGTTACCAAAATCGATAAGCGTCTGGGTGAGCTGGGAGAGGTTGTCACCGAAAGCGTTAAAACCCGGATGATTGATTTCGTGATCAATCAGGTGCTTTCTCAAATTGCAGGGCATTTCAACCTGAAAGATCAATCCACAACACCTACGGAACCGGGCGTCATGACCTTCTCTTCTCAGGTAAAGAAGGAACTTCAACTCATTGCGAGCGATGTGTTTGAAGGCATTGTGGACGTAAACCAGTTCATGAACTTCATCAAAGGGAACTGGCAGGAAACGCTGAAGAACAATGCGCTCAACGCGGTAAAAAAATCCGGCAAGGTACTTACGACGGCAGCGCTCGATGGGCTGTCCAACTGGCTTAACCTCAAGATCAAGGCAAGCGACATCGGCCCCACGCATGAATTTGTGACGCAGGCTGTTTCCGGCGCGGGCGCTTCCAACGTGGGCGTTGCGGGCGCTGCAGCCATCGCGGTCATCAGCGGCGAAACAAAGGCATACCTTGCAGACGGCGATGCAAGTGTTCCTGTAGATGTGACAGGTACGCTTACCATTTTTGCGAAGGGTACCCAAGTGGAGGATACCGTTGCAAGTTCCGCCGTAGGAGACGACGGCATGCCGGACCGCAACAAAGCTGCGGGCGGCGACAGCGACGTAGGCTCCGGCAGCGCCGGAAGCTATGCGGGCAAAGAGGTGGAAGGCAGCGGCGGCAAGCTTGTGATCGGCACCACCAACAACGGCAGGATTACTTCGCTTGCAAAGCCCGCAGCGGATGAGGATACTTACCGCATTAAGGTTAAAGCTGATGAAGGCTACAAGCTCAGCGGCCTGACGCTCACGCGCAGCGACACCGGCGCAACGCTTAATGTCAACATTACAGGCGGCGTATTTGACGCCGCTACAAACGAATGGCTTTATACATACAGCCTGACGGGCGATGGCTTGGCAGATGATGCTGTGCTTACCGCGATGGCGCTCTTCGAGACGGATAACAAAACCGTGAAGAGTGAAGCCCCGCAACACGGAACCATCAAGGTAACGGACACCGCGGGGGCTGCTGTCACGGACGCGAAGATGGGTGACCGGCTGCTTGTTGTGGTTACCCCTGAAAGCGGCTACACGCTTGATAAACTGCAATATACCTACACCGTGAACGGGCAGGCGCAGACGAAGGACATTGTGACCTATGAAAAGGTGGGCGGCAATGTGCTTACGTTCTACATGCCGGATGCAAACGCGGTTATAAAAGCGACGTTCCGCATGTTGAATCCAGGCGAAACCCCGCTTAATACAAGCAGCAACACAACGAGTTCCGGAAAATCCGTGGGTGTAGGCGCGGCCTTTGCGCTGAATGTTGCGGAAATGACGGTGGAAGCCGGGATTGGGAAGAACCGTACCGTTACCGCAGGAAGTGCGGACGTTCGTGCGGAAGGTTGGCACGATTCCGATACCATAACGGTTTCTGGAACGGACCCGCTTTCCGGGGATGACAACACCGGTGTAAACCCCGATGGAAGTACGGCTCCGGGCGCGTCCACGGCCAAGGCAAAGGACATTTCGCTTGACGCATCCGCAGCAGTAGGCCTTATCGACAATACCGTGCGGGCCTATGTGCAAACTGGAACCTCCGTGACCACTACACGGGAGGATGGCATTGTTCTTTCCGAAAAAGAACTCACCGTAATGGATGCGTTGACCGGGAGGCCGGTGTTTAATCAAGGCGGCAAGCCGGAAACAGAGACAATCAAGGAGCTTGCAAGCTTCCGCCTGTCTGCAAAGCAGACTGGCCACACGCTGACCAAAGCAAGCGGATTTGCGGTCGGCGGTCAGGCTGCGGTTGGCGCTGCGGTTGCGGTGAACATTGCAAGCTCCGATGTAACGGCTGAATTCCTGGGCATGGGTAACCTTACCGGGGCGGCCGACATCACCGCCTATACCTATAATGAGGATGACAGCTACGGCATCGCAACCGCGATGGGCGCTGACCTTGAACGCCATCTGCAGAAGTTCCGCACGGGAACACAGCAGGCGGAAGATGCGGTAACCGGCGTTGCACAGGGCGATTACAGCAAACTCCATAACGATACCGGAACGCAGAACCAGAACAACCAAACGGCGGGCAAGGTAAACGGGAAACTGAATGAGAACAGCACAGAGACCAATGACGGCACCAACAATGCGCTTCCTGTTTCCACCAATGCGCTTCGCACCCAGAACGCAAGCACCGAAAGCACGCCGGATCAGGCCACGAACAAGGGCCTTGATTCCGCAAACGGAAACGTAGACGGCGGCGTTGCGAACCAAGCACCCACCGCGCAGAGCATGAAGGTTCAGGTTGCAGCGGCGGTTGGCCTCAACATCACCAACCATAAGGCGCATGCGACCATCGCCGGCAACCTTTCCGCCAAAACACTGCGGCTGCTTGCCGATAATGACGGCAACTTCCGTACCCGCGCAAGCGGTGCGGCGATGAGCCTTGCAAACAGTGCAAACTCCATCGCAGCAGGCGTTGCGATCTCCGTGAATAACAACGAAGCGGTTGCGCACATCAGCGGAACGATTACCACCGATACCACCAACCCTGCAGAGGCTGCGCTCCCTGAACTGCGCGTACAGGCGCAGCTTACGCAGAATATGGACGGCGAATATCGTGGCGCGCTCGGGGCGCAGGCGCTTGCAGGTTCAGTCTCCGGCACGAATGCGAAAGCTACTGTTTCCGGCGCAATCGCAATCATCGTATCCCATGCGAAGACGAGTGCTGCCATAGCGGACGGATCAAAACTCACCGGTGCGGACATCGAAATCAGTGCGTTCGATCAGAGCAAGCTGGCGCTGCGTGCAGGGGGACTCTCCATTTCAAAAGGATCGCAGGTCGGCATCGGCGCATCAAGCGCGCTTATCTACGGCGAGAATACCGTGGAAGCGAAGATCGGAGACAGAGTCACCATCCGCGGTGCGAGCCTGACGCTCTCGGCCGAGAAAAAGGCGGTGACATTCGCTGATTTCACCCCCACGGTTGGCCTTGACACGCTCCTTACAGATTCCACCGGACTTGCGGCAGGCTCCTATACGCCCGGCATCATCGACATCAAGAAAGATACTACGGCGTCAAACAAGGGCTATACCGTTACGATCAACATCAGCACGGATACGATCCTTTCCGCGATCGACCTGCTGAACTTCCTGAGTTCCAACAACTACTATGCCGAAGCGATCGCAGGCGCGATTTCAGGAGGGACAGGCGGGACGCTAAGCCTTGCAGGCTCTATGGCGATGATCTTCTACAAAGCGGCGACCCGCGCGCTCATCGGCCAGAACGTCACGGTGGATGTTATTGGCGCTGCGGCCGTCACGGCGCAGGATCATGCGACGGCGCGCATCATTTCCGGTTCCATCTCCAGCGCTCCGGCAAAGGCAGGGGTAGGATTTACGCTTTCCACGCTCAACAATGAAAGCGCTGTGGAAGCCGTTGCTGAGGACGGTACGAACATCACGGCCGGCAGCTATACCCAGTCGGCGGAAGTTAATAACGACTTCATGGTGATTACAATCGCGGCTGCGGTTTCCACCAACAGCTCCGGCGCCACAGTCGGCGGCACGGTGAACGTTGTCGTGATGGAGAACGATGTCCTGTCCCGCTTCGGAAAGGGCGTGATCAGGACGCGCTCGGGTGACGTGAACATCTCCGCGAAGGCGGACACTTACCTGCTGATGCCATCGCTCTCAGTCTCCGTATCCGGCGGCAAGGCAGCGGTTGGCGGCACCATTTCCGTTATCGTTGCGGGCAGCAGAACCATCGCCGATGTGTTTGCAGGCGCTGAACTCATAAGCGCGGGTGCGGCTGCAATTTCCGCTGCGGCAAAGGATAAGTTTGTAAGCGCTCTTGGCTCCGTTTCTGCGGCGCCTTCCGGAAGCGGTGCTGTTGCAGCGGCAGTGAACGTGCTCGTGGCAACTGCGGAAACCCGTGCAAAGGTGGGGGACGGCGCGACGGTCAGCGCAGCCGGAAATGCCGCGATTACGGCGGAATCCGATCTTTGGATGTTTGTGCTTGGCATGTCTGCCTCCGGCGCTTCAAAGGCGGGAGTCGGCGCAAGCGTAATCGTAAACGTATTGAACCGCACGACCGAAGCGAACCTTGGCAAGGACGCAAAGCTGATTGCAACCGATGGCAGCGCCCTCGTGCAGGCATTGGGCGAAGATTGGGTGCTCATCATCGGCTTTGCAATGGGCGCGGGCGGTACAGCCGGCATTGCGGGCGTGCTCCCGGTCACGGTGAGCAACAGCACGGTTCGCGCCGCCGTGCAGGAAACTGCGGTGGTGACGGCAGGCGATTCCATCGGCGTGATCGCAAACCTCGATTCGGGCATCTATATCGCTGCAGGCGCGTTCGGCGCGGGCAACACTGCGGGCGTAGGCATGGCGGTTTCCACCGCGGTGCTCCAGAATACAATAGAAGCGCTTGTAAAACAGGGCGCAATGCTTAATGCGAGCGGAAAATGCTCATGTACGGTAAGGAAGCAAGCAACCGAAAACAAGAGATAGACCGCCA
>ERZ773235.809-NODE-809-length-37243-cov-9.719210_pt1 | contig 37243 bp, 43 predicted proteins | sample MGYA00580522_ERZ773235 | MGnify/ENA primary metagenome ERZ773235 (study PRJEB29015, sample SAMEA2737797) | human gut metagenome | biome: human gut; feature: human-associated habitat; material: faeces | place: China | collected 2012 ...
TATTATATTATTATTCTTTTTATTATTAATAGAAAATGATACATACTCTTCCTTATAATCGTCACCAAATCTTAGTTTTATATGATCTTTACCATTTAATTTATAAGTTACATTACTTTTTTTATGTTTTTTTATATTCCTATTACAAAATCCAAATGTCTTAGATTTTCTAATTAATATTTTTTTCTTATCTTTAAATCCTTCATTTATTAATTCTTCTTTTAAATTCTCCTTTATTAATCTATCTTTAGAATTTAAAGAATACTCCTCTTTTGTTATACATGATAAAAATTTATTTTTATAAGTTGTTTTAGCATCAATTGAATAATTACTAGTGGTTATTTTATCTTCATAAGTAGTTTTAAATATGGGAAGTAAAAATATAAGATTTCCAATAACGTATATTATAAATATTAGAAATAATATAAATATAATCCAATTTAATAATTTTATTTTTTTATTACCAATTTTAATAGTTAACATGGAAAGTATCACCTCCACTCGTTTATACCTTTATTCTATCCTATTTTTACAAAATTAACAATAAAAGAAAAAAGAAGCTTTTAAAAGCTTCCTTTAGCATACAAACGAACCAACTATTATAGCAAGTAGAATATAAAGTACTATTACTAATAAGAATCCACTTCCTTTTCTTGCTCCGCCACATGGGTTGCAAGTGTTAGTTGTAGTTGAATTTCCGCAACATGCCATAGTTTAAACCTCCTTTTTTTATACTAAACGTAAGCACCTATGATGATTACTAATAAGATGAATAATACTAATATAATTCCAGCTCCGGATGCATAATTGTTTCCCATATTTCATTCCTCCTTTTTGTCTTTTCAAAGTATTTTATGGTAATAGTATAAAATGTGTGATTATCTTTCTTTAAAAAAGTTGTGTTTTATCATATAATTTGTTATGATATATAAGTACATTGATAGGAGGAAGATTAAATAATGGCAGAAAAGAAAAACGCTTCAGATAAAAAAACTACTGTTAGTAAGAGCTCTAAAACTGCACAAAAAAGCACTCAAGTAAAAAAGAGTGAAACTAAAAAAACAGTTAAAAATGCAAAAAAAGCTCCTGCTAAAAAAGAAACTGTAAAAAAAGAAGTTAAAACACCTAAAGTAGTTGATACTTACGAAGCAAAAATAAAAAAAGAAAAAAAGGATTCAAAGTTCAAAAGATGGTTTAATAACTTAACTTTAGAACAAATAATAGTTGGTGGTGTAATTATAATTGCCATACTATTAATAGTATTAATTGGCGTAAGTACAAAAAATACCAAGACTAAAAATGGTGATGATATAGTTGTTCAAATTGATGGTAAAACAGTAACAGCAAACGAACTATATAAAGAACTTAAAAATCAAAGTGGTGAGCAAGTTGCAATTAACTTAATCGATGAATACATTCTAAATAAAGAATATAAAACAACTGACGAAATGAAAGAATCTGCAAAAAGTACCATTGAAAATTATAAGAAAACATATGGTGATAAATACGACCAATTCTTACAATATAATGGTATTAGTGATGATGCACAGTTAAAGGAATTATTAATTAAAAATAGTAAATTAACTTCAGTTACCGAAGATTATATTAAAGAAACTTTAACAGAAAAAGAAATGAAAAAATACTATGATGAAAAAATAGTTGGTGATATTTCTGCTAAACATATTTTAATATCAACAAAAACTGATGATTCTGCAACTGATGAAGAAAAGAAAGCTAAAAAAGAAGAAGCTAAGAAAAAAGCAGAAGAAATTATTGCTAAGCTTAAAAAAGGTGAAGACTTTGATAAGCTTGCAAAGAAATATTCTGATGATGATCAAACTAAAGGTAAAGGTGGAGATTTAGGATACTTTAACACAGGTGAAATGGAAGAAGCATTTGAAACTGCTGCTTATAAACTTAACGTTAACGAATATACTACTACTCCAGTAGAAACAAGTTATGGATATCACATTATTATGAAAACTGGTCAAAAAGATAAACCAAGTTACAAAAAATCAAAAGATAGTATTAAAGAAAAACTAGTTGATGAAAAGAAAGATAATGATAGTACAATAAGTGCTAAAGCTATGATTGCATTAAGAAAAAAATATAACATTAAAATTAAAGATAAGACAGTAAAAAATGATTATAATAGTTATATTAAAAATGCAACAACGACAACTACTACAACTACTGCATCAAGTAGTAAATAAAAAAAGGCTTTTAATTTTAAGCCTTTTTTAATTTTCTTCTTTTAATACTTCTTTTATATCAGATGCAGTATATCCTTTAGAATATAGTTTTTGTGATATAAAATACAAAAGTTCTTGTCCGTTATATTTTACTTTATACTTATTATATAATTTTGCATAATCCTTTTTAAGTTTTAATTTATCTGATGTTATTTCTTTACTCATCAATATACTTGTTACTAAATCTTTAGAATATCCCAAATTAACAAAGTGATTAATTATTTTTATTTTAATAGCATTTTGACTACCCTTTTTAATTTTTAATTCCTTATCAATTAGCTTATTTAATTTTTCTTCTACTTTTCTTTGATCTATTAGTGCTATTTCACTTTCAATTATATCTTTATTAACTCCGTACTTTATTAACTCCATCTTAATTTTTTGAGGTCCTTTATTTGTTAAATTCATACTATCGTTAATGAATGACTTTGCATATTTTAAATCATTTAAATAGCCTTCTTTAATAAGTCTTTCTGATACTTTGCTTGCTACTAAATTATTAAACCCTTTTTTTATTAAATAATCATTTATTTCTTTTATGCTTCTCATTTTAACCGAGATATAACCTAATGCCAACGTGTAAGCATACATATCGTTATTTTGTTTTTTTAAAGCCTCTAGTAATTCATCTGATATTTCTTTTGTTATTAAAAGATTATTTTTTATTATTACATCTTCATATAAAGTTATATCACTATTATTATCTAAATATAACTTATATTTATCTTTTGATTGTTTTTTGAATTTTAGTATTTTCATAAAATACCTCCGTATAAGAAAAAAAACATAATACTATTTTACTTGTATTAAGTCTTCCATCACTTCTTCTAGTGCTCTACCAATGTTCTTAGAACACTTATATTTTGATTCTGGCATTTGTAAATGTCCAGTTTCCGCTATTTCTTTAGCTCTTCTTGCTGCAACATGAACAAGTAAGTACTTAGAACCAACCTTTGTAAGTAGTTTATCTATTGATGGATAAATCACTAATATCACCTTCCCTTCATATAGTATACAACAAGTGTCATTATAATATCAAGCTGTTTTACATTTTTTTACATTGTTTTTGTCTTTTTAGTACTATATACTTTATTACTAACTACATCAATTATTTCTTTCATAACGTTTAAGGACTTTTCATCAAAATCTATGTTTGACTCTTTTGCTTTTTCTTTTCCTTCTTCATACACATTTCTTGATTTGTTAATCAAAGAATTTAACTCGTCATAAGACATTTTAGATGAATCATAATTTTCCTCATAATAACTTCTTAGTAAGTTTTTATCTCCTAATGATTCTATACAAATATCAACCCCAAATAAGCCTTCTACTAAAGGATATAGGCCGTCAACATAGTTTATATCATCCCTATTATTTCCACAAAGTGTATCTAACGCGTGTAACCCAATTATTTGTCTTATCGTATCCTTTTCTTTTTGCCATTTTTGATATGTTTCTTCTCTTGTCATGTTAAATCTCCTAAAATTCAAACTAACTTAATTATAACATATTTTAAGTAATTATTTATATTTATTTTTATGCATAGAAAAAGAAGATATTTCCTATCTCCTTAAAATTTTTGCCCGCAGCAGCCTGGATCTATGTTAGTTACTACGTTTTCTTCAGAACAAGTATATTCTGGTCTATAAGTGTGTTCTATTATGTGATTGTTTATTATTTTTGTATGAATAGGACATACGTGTTCGACCTTATGACAAATATTTCTTTCTATACATCTTTCTACTGGTTGTTCTACTATTGGATCACACATGCATGGATCTTGACTCATGCAGCATTCTTGTTGCCATGCGTTTTGACAACATTTATTATTAAAAAACATTTAAATCCCCCTTACCTACTTTATAGTATGAATAATTTAAATGTTTGAATAGGTTATAGTTTAATTATTCGCTAAAAAGGCATTTTAAAGTTGCCGCTTTTCATCATCTTCATCATTTTCTTCATTTGATCAAACTGATTTAATAGTTTGTTAACTTCTTGCACACTAGTACCACTACCATTTGCTATTCTTTGTTTTCTAGATGACTTTATTATATCTGGATTTTTCCTTTCTTTTATAGTCATAGAAGATATAATAGCTTCTAACCTTGCAAATTGCTTAGGGTCTATACTTATGTTATTAAGTCCCATCTTTCTAGCTCCTGGAAGTAATTTAAGTAAGTTTTCTAATGGTCCTAATTTCTTAATCTGTTTTAATTGAGATAAAAAGTCTTCCAAGTCCATTTTACCAGCCTGTATCTTTTTAGCAGTTGAAATAGCTTCTTTTTCATCAATTACACTTTCAGCCTTTTCTATAATTGACATAATGTCACCATTACCTAAGATTCTAGAGACCATTCTTTCTGGTTCAAATTCAGTTAAACCATCTAACTTTTCAGATGTACCAATAAACTTAATTGGAACACCTGTTAAATGTCTTGCAGAAAGGGCTACACCACCTTTAGTGTCACCATCCATTTTTGTTAATATTGTTCCAGTAAGAGGAAGTTTATCGTTAAATCCATTTATAACATTTATAGCATCTTGACCTATCATCGCATCTATAACTAAAATTATCTCACTTGGATTTACTTTTTCATTAATGCTCTTAAGTTCATCCATCAACTTTTCATCTACGTGAAGACGTCCTGCAGTATCAATTAAAACTAAGTCATAACCCTTTTCTTTAGCATAATTAACACCATTTTCTGTGATTTTAACAGCATCATTTTGTCCTTCTTCATAAACTTCTATGTTAAGTTCACGTCCAAGTTGTTTTAATTGGTCTATTGCCGCTGGACGATATACATCCGCTGCAATTAAAAGAGGCTTTTTACCTTTTTTCTTTCTAAGTAAATTAGCTAGTTTTCCAATCGTTGTTGTTTTACCACTACCTTGAAGACCAACTAACATAATAATGCTAGGATTAGAAGACAAATCAAGACTAGAATTTCCATCACCTAGTAATTCTAATAATTCATCCTTTAATATTTTTAAGAATACATCCCCTGGTTTTAAAGACTTTTTAACTTCTTCACCAAGTGCCTTTTCTTTTACTTTATTAGTAAATTCTTTTACTACCTTATAGTTAACGTCTGCTTCTAATAGTGCAAGTCTTACTTCACGCATAGCATCACTTATATTATCTTCTGTTATGGTTCCGTACCCTTTTATCTTATTTATAGCATTTTCTAATTTTTCAGTTAAACTTTCAAACATATCTATCACCTTTTTTAATTATACAAAAAAACTAGACCTAAGTCCAGTTTTGATTAGCTTATATATTATTTAACTGCTAAATATAAAACTATGCATGCTACTATAAGTATTACTGCCATTAGTATAAGTGCATCTGCATACTTATCAAAAACAATATTATTATTGTTTACTTTAAAGCTTTTTTTATTATCCATTAATGTTTCAGCACCATATTTCTTTTTTGGTCTTCCAACTGGATTAGAACTTTTTTTAACAGTCTTTTTTGCTGTTTCTTTTTTAGTTGCCATTTATCTTTAACTCCTTTTTATCATTTTTATTCTAGATTAATTATACCACGTTTTAATTTTATTTCAATATCTCTTCTATTAGTTTACGCATATTTTCGTCTTTTATGTCATTAACTTTTTGTTTTAACAATTTATCTTTTTTATATAAGCCTAACTTTTCTTCATAAAATAATAGTTTTTCTTCACAGCTTTTTAAGTGCTTATGAACGTTATTTCTACTTACATTATCATTTTGCGCTATTTCTGCAAGTGACAAATTATCAAAGTAATAATCCTCAAAATACCTTCTATTATCAACACTTAATAAATCACCATAATAGTCGTATAAAATAATTAAATAATCTCTTTCGTTCATATTACATCATATCCTTAAATAAACCATATATATATTTTTCTATGTCAAAGTCTTGCAAGTCTTCTTCTTTTTCTCCTAAACCAATATATCTTACTGGAACTCCTACTTCATCTTTTATTGCAAGGACAATTCCACCTTTTGCAGTTCCATCTAATTTAGTTAATACTATGCCAGTTAGATTAGTTATTTCTTTAAATGATTTAGCTTGACTAATACCATTTTGACCGGTTGTTGCATCTACTACCAAGAACGTTTCATGTGGTGCACCTTCTATTATCTTATTTCCAACGTTATTTATTTTTTCTAACTCTTTCATTAAGTTAACTTTGTTTTGAAGTCTACCTGCTGTATCAATTAAAACCATATCATATTTATCTTGCACGGCTTTTTCTAATCCTTTATAAACAACGCTTGCAGGATCTTTAGTATTATCATCTTTTACAACCTCGCAGCCTATTTTTTCTCCCCATGATTCTAACTGTTCTTTTGCTCCAGCACGAAAGGTATCCGCTGCAACTAAAAGTACTTTCTTGCCTTCTTTTTTATACTTAGATGCTAGCTTTGCAATAGTAGTTGTTTTACCAACTCCGTTTACCCCAACAAATAAAATAACCGTTGGTCCGTTTGGATTATAATTAATTTTGTTAGTTAAAATATCATCATTTACATATATTATAAATAATTCATCAACTATTATCTCAGTTAATTCTTCTGGATTAGTAATTTTTTCTTTACTAACTCTTTCTTGCAATTTATCCATAAAATCCATAACGGTATTAACACCAATATCCGCATTAATTAAAAGCTCTTCTAACTCTTCAAAATAATTATCATTAATTTCACCATATTCCTTGGATAAGTTTGCTAATTTATTAACAAAACTTTTTCTTGTCTTAGAAAGACCTTTTTCATACGTATTTATACTTTTTTCTTCTTTTTTAAAAACATTTTTTATTTTGTCAAATAATCCCATTATTACATTTCTTTCCTTTCTTTATCGTTTGATGTTTGTTCATTAAACGTAATTAAAGTTTTACCACTTGCTAGATTTAAAATTACATTATCAGCATTTTCTCCATCATAAGTTCTTCTTTTTATAATATCTGAAATTGGGCTTAAATCTTTAAACGCATAACCATCTTTATCACTCATTATATCAAAAGCTCTATTATTTAATACTATAAAGCTATATAATACCTTAGCTATATAATCAAAACTAAGACCATTAAAAGGTCCATCACTACTTACTATTTCCTTAAGCATTTTTGCGTGTTCCACATCTCCTATAATCTTTTTATTTTCATACTCATTATAATCAAATAACATACTAAATAAATTTATGTTTTCTTTATCGTCTTTTTGGTTTTGAGGTTCAAATAAATCAAACATACTACTACTTTTCTTTCTTATTTTAAACATATCATTTTTACTAACATCTTTTAGTGAATTATTAATATCATCTATTTTCTTTAAATTATTAATTTCATTATTTTCCATATAAACTTCTTTTAATAAATAAGATATATTTAAAAATATTTTTAATTTAAAACTATCACTTAAGTTTTCATTTTGAAATAACAAATTAAACAAACCTACATAATCATATTCTGGAACAAAAAATATGTCATTAAGTTTTTTATTTATCGCTATTTTATTTTCTTTATCTTTAAATATAGCATCAAAATTTCTAACTATAATATTACTAATCAAGCCCACTCCATTAGTACTATTCACATGATTTATTTTTTTGTATAACTCAAAATCATCATTTATTTTTCTTAATTCTTTACTTAAGGTTTCAAGTCTTTTTACATCTTCTATATTATTTGACTTAATTAAACTTAAAAATTCCTTATCTTTTTCTAAGAATTCTATAGATGATGAAATTATTGCTTTATCATCATTAGTTTTAAATAAATTATCATAATTATCTCTTATAAATTCAAGGATTTTAAGTAGCATATCATTAAATCTCATATTATCATTCCTCTTTCTCTAACATAAACATTATACCAAACAATGGACAAACGTGCAAAAAAATAGTATAATCTTATAGTTAATTCTTTTTTAATTATTAAATAAATGAAAGGAGATTATAAATATAAATGAAAATTTTTGATAATAATCGTGCAGAAACATTTGTAGTAGCACTTGGGGGACTTGGTGAAGTTGGTAAAAATATGTATGCTATTATGCACGATGATGAAATTATTATTATTGATGCAGGAGTAATGTTTCCTAAAGATGAATTAATGGGAATTGATTACGTTATTCCTGACTTTACTTTTTTAAAAAAGAATGAAGATAAGATTAAAGCACTTTTTATAACCCATGGACATGAGGATCATATAGGTGCTATCGCATTCTTACTTCAAAGTGTTAATATACCAGTTATATATGCGCCTAATCAGGCTTGCGGATTAATTAAAAGAAAATTATTAGATAGAAACATTAGCTACGACAATTTAAAAGTATATAACGAGGATACAAAGGTTAAATTTAAACATTTTACGGTGGAGTTTTTTGCAACTACCCACTCTATTCCGGATTCACATGGAATTATTATTTCAACACCTAACGGTAAAATTGTTGAAACTGGGGATTTTAAGTTTGATTTAACACCAATTGGTCCTATGAGTGATATACATAAGATGTCTGATACTGGAAAAAGTGGTGTAAAGCTTTTAATGAGTGAATCAACAAATGCCCTATCACCAGGCTTTTCAGCTAGTGAATCTAAAGTTGAAGAAGAATTACAAGAAATATTTGAAAAGAAAAAAGGAAGAATAATTGTTGCAACGTTTGCATCTAACATATATAGATTAAAGCACATCGTTGAAACTTGTAAAAAGAATAATCGTAAAATTGCTTTATTTGGTAGAAGTATGGAAAACAATATTGAAATATCAATAGAAGGTGGATACATCAAAGATGATAAAATATTTATTACGCCAGATGTTGCAAATACTCTTCCTGCTGAAGAAGTATGCCTTTTATGTACTGGGTCACAAGGAGAACCGCTTGCTGCTTTATCTAGAATAGCAAACGGAACCCATAAACATATAAAATTAAGACCTACGGATACAGTAATATTTTCTTCTAATCCAATTCCTGGTAATAATGCATCGGTTGCTAAGACAATTAACCAGTTATACCTACAAGGTGTTGAAGTCTTTGTTAACAATGCTGAAAATGAAATTCATACATCAGGACACGGAAACCAGGAAGAACTAAAATTAATGATTAGATTAATTGATCCAGAATACTTTATGCCAATACATGGTGAATATAGAATGCTTAAAGCTCACCAAGACTTAGCAATAGACTGTGATATTCCAAAAGAAAAAACTTTCTTACTTGCTAATGGTGACGTTTTAGCACTAGGAAAAGACTATGTAAAAAAAGCTGGTAACATTACCGCGGATGATATATACGTTGATGGTAACAGAATTGGTGATATTGGAAACACTGTAATACGTGATAGAAAAATAATGGCTAATGATGGTATTTTAGTTACTATTTCAAACATTAACATGGAAGAACATAAACTTTTAGGAAAAGTTAATATAACAACTAGAGGATTTGTTTTAGTAAATGAAAACGAAGAACTACTAAAAGACATAGAAGAAGTAGTTACAAACACAATAAATAAAGAATTAACTTGTAAAAACGTTAACTACGGGGAATTAAAAGGACAAATAATTGCTGAATTATTACCATTTATTTATGAAAAAACAGGTAGAAGACCAATTATTATGCCAGTTTTATTAGACGTTAAAAAATAGGAAAATTATTTTCCTATTCTTTTATTTTAAAAATATTTTATAACTTTACCTTTAACAAAATCATCTACACATCTGTTTTTTTCATTTATAGGTACATATTTATCATATTTAAATTCTATTCCAAGTGATTTTAAATATTTATATTCATCTTTGGATTCATAGTATATTGAAAGCATGGATTCATGTGAAATAGAATATAAAAAGTATCTAGAGGCTCTATAAAAAGCTATGTCTTCCGGAGACATTGGATAAATCCAATCATATATAGATTTTCTTTTTAAAAGTTCTTTTTTCATATCTTCATCAAGTTTAAAAAAGCATTTAATAGATAATACTTTGTCTTTATTTTCGGAATCCCTATATTCTATTTCACCAACTATTTTTTTCCTATACTTATTAATAAAATCATTGAAGACAAAATTGTAATATTCTACTCCAATCATGGAAGAAAGAATATCCAATTTACGATCATATATAGAAAACGTTTTAAATTCCTCAAAATTCATATTATCAAAGTCCATAGCAATTCCATATTCTTCATATTTTTCTTTAAAAAACATTTTATCTTTATAGCTTTTAATAAAAGCCTTATATGCCTTTTCAGTTAAAGAAAGATGCTTTTCAAATTTAGAATGATACTCTTCATCATAAACAATCTCATTATCTTTTACTCTATCAAATAGTTTTCCGATTAATTTATAAGAAAAATTTTCATAAAATTTCTTTTCATTGTAATTGCAGGCTTTTAAAACTTTCTTAAAAAACTCATCAGTATAATTTGGTGATAATCTATATGTAACAGAAAAATAATCGCATGTTCTAGAAACATAATCTATTAGTTTTTTATATACATCACCTTTAATATCTCTTTCAATATTCATTATCTTCCACCTCTTATTGTGAATAATATCATAAATGTTTTCCAGATACAATAAATACGTTCTAATTCATTTATTTTTTTATTTTAATCGTAAACTTAACACCATCACTTGTATTTTTAACAAAACATTCTCCGTCATGTAGGTCTACTACTACTTTTACTATTGTAAGACCAAGACCAGTACCTTTTTTATTTCTAGTACTTTTATCTTTATAATATGAATTAAATATATTTTTTAAATCACTTTCATTTATGTTATCACCACTATTATATACCTCATAATAAAAGTATTCATCTTTTACATACGTTTTAATAACTATTCTTTTATCACCCTTAGTAAATTTAATTGCATTAGTAAGTAAGTTTTCTACTACCTTAGTAAACTCTTTTTTATCTACTATTAAATTACCATCTTTACATAAATCTAATTTTATATTTAATCTTTTATTTTTAATATCAACATCTAACTTTTCTATTTCATCTTTTATTAAAGTATTTATATCTACCTTTTCTTTATTTAATTTTATGTTTCCACTTTCTAGTTTTGAAAGTTCTAAAAACTCATGAACTAAATTGCTAAGACGCTCAGATTCACTAATCATAACATTTAAACTTTTTTTATTTTCTTCATCTTTAGCTTCAGATAACATAAGCTGACTATACCCAGATATTATCGTAAGAGGAGTTTTAAATTCATGAGAAATATTAGCAATTAACTTCTTTCTAGCATTTTCTTGTTTTTCTTTTTCTATTAAATCCTCTTTAAGCTTAATATTAGCCTTATTAAGCTCTTTTATATTATCTTCTAACCTTTTACTCATTATGTTTACATTGTTAAATAAATCGCCTAATTCATCGTTTTGATTAACATTTATTTTTTTATTAAACTTAAGTGCTGCAATATCATCAGTTACTTCTTTTATCTCGTTTATCTTTTTACTAAATAACTTAGATATAAAATATGAAAATGCTAAAAGAATTAAAAGAGATATCAAAGATGTTAAAAATATTACTATCATAGTTGTTTTAGCATCTTTTTTTATTGATTCAATAGATGTAGATATAATTGCATAACCACCATTTATTTTTCCAACAAGATGAAGATCATAACCATTTTTCTTATAATTATCTAGTACTATTATTTTACTTTTAGAATTCTTTAAAGAATTTAATAAAATTAAATCAAGATTAGTAAAATTATTATTTATTGTATCTGAAAATATAGTATACATTATATTTAAATTAGAATCTATTATCTTAACTTTAATACCATTATTATTAGCATCATAAATAATGTCAGTAATATTATTAGAATCATTTGTTTTTGAAATATTAGAATATACACTTTTTAACTCTTTTTTTTCTAAAGCTAAATATATATCATTAATAGATACTTTAACTATTAATAAATTAATGATTATATTTAAAATTATGAATAAGACTGCTCCTATAAAGATCTTATATTTTATTGATACTCTTTTTTTATTTGACAAAGATGTAACCTGTTCCACTAGCTGTTTTAATGTATTTTTTATTCTCATCTATTTTCCTTCTTATTCTTTTTATATTAGTATCAACAACACGATCATCACCAAAGTAATCTATTCCCCAAACCCTATTTAATATTTGGTCACGAGTTAATATGATATTAGGATTAGAAAAGAAATATTCTAGTATCAAATACTCTTTTTTAGTAAGTTCTATTAATCTTCCATTTTTTCTTACTGCACGCTGCTCTTTAACTAATTCTAACTCATTATCACTATCTAAATTAATTAGTTTTTTTATTCTAAGAAGTAAAACATCTAAATTAAATGGTTTTGTAATATAATCATTTGCTCCCTCTTCTAATCCTTCTATTTCATCTTCATCTTCCGCTTTAGCAGTTAACATAATAATTGGAACATCACTTATTTTTCTTATCTTTTTTGTTGCAGAAACCCCATCCATCTCTGGCATCATAACATCCATTAAAATAAGGTCTATACCATCTTTATTTTGGGTAAATATCTCAAGTCCTTTTTTACCATTTTCTGCTTCAATACAAGTAATATCAAACTTACTTAAATACTTTTTAATTATTGTTCTAATACCCGTTTCATCTTCCATTATTAGTACTTTAAGCATATAAATACCTCCTAATATTTATATATTATTATAAAGGTTTGTTTAAAATGTGTCAAAATATGTAAGAAAAAAGAAATAGCAAAAAACTATTTCACAATATAATCTTCTATTAAAGGATATATAACATCATTATCTTTATAACTATTAAGCTTCTTATTTAATCTTGTCTTATTCATTCCAAATACTGAATTAAATTTACCATTTTTGACAATATCTTCACCCAATAATTTTATTATTTCTACTCTTTTTTCTATTTCTTCTTTTTTAAGAGTTAATATGCTTGCACTATTTATTATAAATTCAAGTACTCCTAAACTATCTAGATAAGTCATAACTTCACTTAAATGCTTAGGTTCTTTTGTAATTATTAAAGGAGTCAAATACCTTTCATCATAGTTTTCTATAATAAAGTCTATTGTTTTTTGAAGACTACTTGATTTTTTTAAAAATACAGATCCTGTTACTTCTATATCGTATTTCTTGCAGATTTCTATTATCTTTTCTATTTCCTCTGCACTTTTCAGAAATACAGAACCCGTTATTTCTATATTGTATTTCTTGCAGATTTCTATTATCTTTTCTATCTCATCTGCACTTTGCCTAAATACAGAACCAGTTATTTCTATATTGTATTTCTTGAAGATTTCTATTATCTTCTCTATTTCCTCTGCACTTTTTAGAAATACAGTACCTGTTATTTCTATATTGTATTTCTTACATACCTCTGTTATCTTTTCTATTTCTTCGGCACTTTTTAAAAATACAGTACCTGTTATTTCTATATTGTATTTCTTGCATACTTCTATTATCTTTTCTATTTCTTCGGCACTTTTATAAAATACAGAACCTGTTATTTCTATATTGTATTTCTTACATACTTCTATTATCTTTTCTATTTCCTCTGCACCTTTCAGAAATACAGAACCCATTATTTCTATATTGTATTTCTTACAGATTTCTATTATCTTTTCTATTTCTTCGGCACTTTTTAGAAATACAGTTCCCGTTATTTCTATATTATACTTCTTACAGACTTCTATTATCTTCTCTATTTCTTCAGCATTTTGCTTAAATACAGTTCCTTTTATTTCTATATTGTATTTCTTACATATTTTAATTATCTCTTCTATTTCATAAATGGTTCTTCTAGATATTGAGGCACTTATCGTTACGTCCTTTGATAAACCATATTTTTCTATATTTATTATTCTATCTTTATTACAACTTAAAATAGACGTAGTTCTATTAATTATTGTTAATCCATAATTTTCTAATACATAGTAATAAGTTTCTTTTAAATCTTTGTTATTAGTACTTAAAACGTGAAGACAAGTTTCAACATCACTTATATTTATTTTTTCTTGTTTTAAAAACTCATAATTTTTTCTTACTTCATTTACATTTAAATATAATATACTAGGACATTTTTCTATGTTTTTAGGATTTATTCCTACTTCATTTACCAAATACTCTAAAACGTGTTTTATTCCAAAGTATTCTCCTTTATCTAACACCTTATCAGTCATTACTTTTTTATAATCTATTTTATAGCTTTCTAATAGCTTCATTAAATCTGTTTGCTCTATCATAATAATTCACTCCAGTAATCTTCATTTTCTCCTAGTATTTCTACATATTCATTTCCTAGTTTTCCAACTAGTTTATTTACCTTATTTTTAAACTCTTTATTTTCACATATGAATATTGGTGCGTATCTTTCAAATACTTCTTCTATACACTCTATTCCTATTTCATATAAGTATTTTATATTTTTATTTACTTCATCTAAATTATCTCTTAAGCCATCTAGTATATCTTTTCCATATATTTTATTTATTTTTTCAAAGTCTATTTTCATTTTTATGTCTCCTATATTTTAAATTATACCATAAAAAAAGAAGAAATTACTCTTCAGTCTTTTCTTCTTTCTTTTTTGATGGTTTTTCATCTTTAATCTTATCTTTTACTAATACTTCTTTTCTAGATAAGTTTAACTTACCATTTTTAAAGCCTGTTGCTTTAACAATTATTTCATCTCCAACGTTTACAACATCAGATGTCTTAGCAACTCTCTTATCGGATAATTGAGAGATGTGAACTAATCCTTCGCATCCTTCCCAAAGTTCTACAAAGCATCCTAATTCTTCTATTACTTTTACAACACGTCCAGTATAAATCTTACCTATTTCTACTTCCTTTATAACATTTTTAATCATATCAGCAGTCTTATTAATTATATCACTATCAGTATGATAAATAATTACTCTTCCATCTTCTTCTATATCTACTTTAACAGCATTCATATCAGTTACAGTCTCAACGTTTGAGGCCTCTAAAATAATCTTTGTAATCATTTCTCCGCCTTTACCAATAACGTCTTTTATCTTTCCTGGATCAATTGTAAATGTAAGAGTTTTAGGAGCATACTTACTAACTTCTTTTCTTGGTTCTTTTATTTGTTTTGCTATTACCTTTAATATTTCAAGTCTAGCTTTTTTAGCTTGTGCTAATGCCTTACTTAATATTTCTTTAGTAATACCTTTTATTTTTATATCCATTTGAAGTGCACAAATACCATCTTTTGTACCTGCAACCTTAAAGTCCATATCACCTAAATGGTCTTCCATACCTTGAATATCAGTTAGTATTGTATAGTCATCACCATCTGTAATAAGTCCCATTGCAATACCTGCAACTGGAGCTTTTATTGGTACACCAGCAGCCATTAAAGCCATGCATCCAGCACAAATAGATGCTTGTGATGATGAACCATTTGATTCTAATATTTCTGATACAACACGTACTGTGTATGGAAATTCTTCTTCAGATGGCATAACTTGAGCAAGTGCTCTTTCTCCTAATGCACCATGTCCTATTTCACGACGTCCTGGAGCACCATAACGTCCTGTTTCACCAACAGAAAATTGTGGGAAGTTATAATGTAACATAAATCTTTTTTGATCTTCTGGAGAAAGACCATCTATTATTTGATGTTCTCCAAGTGCACCTAATGTTACAACTGACAAGCTTTGTGTTTCACCACGAGTAAATAAAGCAGAACCATGAGTTCTTGGAAGTAAATCAATGTCTGTTGAAAGAGGTCTTATCTCAGTCATTTTTCTTCCATCTGCACGTTTTTTCTCTTTAACAACAATCTTTCTAAATACTTCGTATTCAATCTTTCCTAAACATAACTTAACCTTTGTTAAAAGTTCGTTTAAAGCGTCCTTATCTAAATCTTCATTTTCATATTCAAATTTAGCTACTACGTCTTCCTTTACTTTGTCTATTGCAGCATATTTTTCTAGTTTATCTTTAATACGCATTGCACTATCTAATGGTTCTTTTGCAAGAGATGAAATCTCATCTTTAAGCTCATCTGTTATTTCTAGAGCTTCATATTCCATTTTTTCTTGACCTAGTTCTTTTATTATTTTATTTTCAAACTTAACTAGTTCTTTTACTGCATCATGGCCAAACATTAATGCCTCAAGCATAGCATCTTCACTTACTTCTTTAGCTCCTGCTTCAACCATATTAATTGCATCCATTGTACCTGCAACAGTAAGGTCTATATCTGTTTTTTCTAATTCTTCAACAGTTGGATTAATTATAAACTTGCCATTTATTCTTCCTACTTTAACACCTGCAATTGGTCCATCAAAAGGAACCTTACTAATAGATGTTGCAATAGATGATCCAAGCATTGCAGTAAGCTCAGGTGAATTATCAGGATCTACTGATAAAACGGTATTTACAACTTGTACTTCATTTCTAAAATCTTCTGGAAATAAAGGACGCATTGGTCTATCTATCATTCTAGCTGCAAGTGTTGCATTCTCCGTTGGTCTTCCTTCTCTTTTAATAAATCCACCAGGTATTTTACCTACTGAATATAACTTTTCTTGGTATAAAACCATTAAAGGGAAAAAGTCTGATAATATATTAGCATTATGACTTACACATACAGTTGATAATACTACTGTATCACCATATCTTACTAATACTGCGCCATCAGCTTGTTTAGCTAATTCTCCCACTTCAACAGTTAATTTTCTACCTCTAAATTCTGTTTCAAATATTCTTTTTTCCATTATTACATCTCCTTAATCTATATAAAAAGACACCCAAAAAAGAGTGCCTACTTTACAAAATAAATTACTTTCTTAATCCTAATGACTTAATTAATTCACGGTATCTATTAATGTCAGTCTTCTTAAGGTAATTAAGTAAATTACGTCTTTTACCAACCTTCATTAATAATCCTCTTTTTGAATGGAAATCATGAATGTTTTCCTTTAAGTGATTAGTTAATACGTTAATTTCTTTAGTTAAAACTGCAATTTGTACTTCTGGAGAACCAGTATCTCCTTCGTGAGTTGCATACTTCTTTATAATTTCTTGTTTAACTTCTTTTTTTAACATAAGTATATTCCTCCTTTTTTTATTTATTCGCCTATACCTAAGATGTGGTTAGGAGTACTTTCCAAACACCCGAGATAAGGTAACACTAATAATATACTATTTTTTTTATGTTTTTTCAAGTACTATTTTTGATTTTTTATTTGTTTTGTATTTTTGTCGACATATCTTATTTTAAAATCTATTTTACCTTTTCCTTTTTCATAAACAAGTTCTGAATTATTATTTATTTTTTGATCAGGTTTTATTGAAACTATTTCATCATTAACAAATCTTCCTATTTCAACTATTTCTTTTCCTTTAAACATTTTATTATCCTTTCTATATAAACATTTTATATGGTTTCATCTTATTTTTATCTTTATCATAAGTTTTATATATTGCAACTACGTTATCTTTATATATAAAAGTTACCATATCAGTATTATATTTATTATTTATTATCGCACCGTTTTTAATCTTTTTAAACAATGTGCTATCTATTATAACACAATTTTCATCTTTTAAAACATCAGTTATTGTTAAAACATTATAGTTGTCATTTTCCATATCTTCTAATGAATATGAATCGTTTATTAAAAACTTACCTTGTCTTGTTCTTATTAAATCACTCATTACTCCAAGTATTCCAAGTTTTTTATTAATATCTTTAATTAAACTTCTTATATATGTGCCTTTAGAAACTGATACTTTAAACTTATAATAATTATTATTCAATTCTAATAATTTTATATCTTTTATTTCAACCATTCTTTTTGGAAGCATAACTTCTTTTTTTTCTCTTGCATATTCATATAATTTTTTACCATTTATTTTAACTGCAGAATAAATTGGAACTTCCTGATTATACATGCCAATAAATGATTTTAATACATTTTCTAGCTCATTTTTATCAAGACTTGCTTGTTTTTTTTCTATAATAGTTCCATCTGTATCTAATGTGTCTGTTAAAATACCCAATTTAACAGTTGCAATATACTCTTTATCATTTTTTGTTAAAGCTTCCACTAACTTAGTTGCCTTACCCACACATAACACTAAAACTCCCGTTGCAATGGGATCTAAAGTTCCCGTATGACCTATTTTTTTAGTATTTAATAATTTACATGCCTTATTTACAACATCCCTGCTAGTTATTCCTTTTGGTTTATTAACTACTATTATTCCGTCCATTTATATCACCTAGCCCTATTTTAACATAAAAAAAGGAAAGTTTTTACTTCTTTCCTTATTTTCTAACGTAAGAAATATCAGTTTCTATTTTATTTTCATCCGAATATTTAACAGGATTTTCATAATATTTTTTAGTTTCGTTATCTAACTCAGAATATTCTTCTTCTCCGTTAACAGAAACAGATGGTACTTCATAGTAATCATCAACATTACTACGATATAAAGCTATGTTATTAATTTCATCTAAATAAGCTTTATATTCTTGTTCAGTTAATGAACCTTTGCGATATGCTTTTCTTATATATTTGTAAGTCTTATCAAATATATCATCTCTATTATATACTTCTTGTACCTTATCAAATACATTACTAACCTCTATCTTATCAGGACAAATAGATAATACTTCTAATAATTGACCAATAACAGTTTTAACTCTTATCTTATCTCCTGCAGTTTCTTCCATAGAATATTCTAGTTCATTAATTATTCTAGCTGATATTGTATTAACAGCTTTATCATATTTCTTTTGTTCTTCTTCATCTAAAGAGCTAGTTCCAGAAACACGTAATTTCTCTTTTAATTTATTTAATTTGTTTCTTGCCATAAATAATCTAACACCATTTACTATATCAATTTGTTTAATTCCCTCTATAGCAGCTTGTTTTTCTTGTTTATTAGAACTTTTTACAAGAGCTTCTTTATATATATTTAACCTGTGATTTTTTCTTGCAGTCACAAAAGGTTTTAATTGACGCATCTTAGCCCAGAATCCAAACTGTTTAACAGGTCCTTCTTCCTTAGTTAATTTATATGTATTTTGTTGTTGCATATTATACTTATTAACAGCAGCTTCTACCCTTTGACCAAAAGATATTTTATCAAAATTTCTAGCATATTTAACTAAGAAATCAAATAACCTTACAACAGAATTTATCTTTCCAGATTCAATTTTATCTACATCATCTATAGTCTTAATATCTATTTTTTCCAAGTCTTTTAAATGATCATTTAAGCAATCAGCCAATTTATTTGTTATTGCATCTAATCTTTTTAATAACTCTTCTTTTTCTTTTCCATCTTTTAATGCATTTACTTTATTATATGCATCAACAAATTCAGCCGGATTGAAGTTATTTTCAGCAATACTTTTTTCTACTTTTTCTACTGCTTTTATTTCCTCATCTAACTTTTTATCATTATTAGGTATAACCCTTTTTGGTGAAGGCGATAACTTTCTTAGATTTATTCTATTTGAAATTATCAAATTATAGCATGCTGTAACTAATTTCTTATCTTCTTTCGTTAAATTAGCAGTTAATTCTGTTAATTTTTTATCAGAAATAACGTTACCATTATAAGTTTTTAAACTATTTAAAGAATTATTTAAATTTGAAAAATTAATTAATTTTTCATTTAATATATTTAACTCTTTTGTTACTTTTTTAAAATCAACCTGTCCCGATAAAGAACGAAGTTCTTCCATTTTAGAATCAACCTTAGAACTTATTTTTTTAATTTCTTTGTCAACATTTTTTATTAATTCTTCTAACATAGACGAAACAATATCAGTTTTCTTATTCTTTAAAAATTCTAATTTTCTTTCTTCTTTTTCTTGTAACGCATTTTCATATGAAGCAATAACATTGTTTAAATTAACTAATCTTTGACTAATTTTAGTTTGTTTTTCTGTATTGTTAAAATATAATGACAATTGTTTCAATAAATAATCTCTTTCTTTTTTAGCACTTGAAACAACTTCAGACACACTTCTAAAATCATTAGAATTACTACTAATTAAATTCATAGTAGTATTCACCTTTTTTAACCATTCATCATCTATCTTTTTATTTTCTTCTCTCGAAACTTTTTTAGCCTCTTTTAACATTTTTTGAGTTTCTTGAAATAAAATTTCTGATTCTTCATAAAACATTCAAATCTCCCCCTTTTGTTTGAATGCCCTATATACTAGCACAAAGAGTTTAGTTTGTCAATAGTAACTTAAAAAATAAAAAGTAGAAAAAGAAATACTTTTATCTACCAAATTTAAAAACTATATACCCAATTACTGCGATTACAACTATTATTATAGAAAGTATAATAACACTTATTTTACCACTCTTAGTAATAGGAAGTCCCGTATCATCACCTTCATCATACATACTAGATAAATATCTTTCATATGAATCAGATAAGTAAAAGCGATCTCTAGTTTTAAAAATACTTTCAAAGTAATTTTTAAAGCTTATCGGTAATTTTCCCTTATTTTTATTATATACTTTTTCAACTTCTAAATTAGATGCATTATCATCTATTTTCTCATCAGTTAATAATTCCAAACTAGTTACCGCAAACGCATATAAATCAGTTTTATCAGAAACTATTTTATAAATTCCATCTTGATACTTTAAGTCTACTTCATTATTAACAACGTTCTTCTTAATAACAAAGCTGTCACAATCTATTAGCCTTACATTGCCATTTTTATCCAAAAATATGTTATCAAGATTTAAATCACATATATATATCTTTTTCTTATGAAGTTTTTTCATAACTTCTTCTATTTTCTTAATTATTTCTATTTTTTCTTCAAAACTATATTTCTCTGTGTTTTGCGATAGAGATGTACCATCTGGTAAATATTCCATTATATAACCAACAAATACCCCATCATAATAAACTAAATGCTTTGGTTTTACTATCTCTTCTATATCAATGTCTTTTAAATATCTAAGTGTCTCTTCTCTATCTTTTATATAAGTAAACGAAGTTGATGTAAACATTTTAAGAATTCTTCCATCTTGTGTTAAATATATGTTACCTGATCTTCCTGATGCTATTTTTTTTACTAGTTTTAAATCTTTATAATTAATGGAATCTTTTGGAATATCCCTAAATTTATCATTTAATCTTCTTGTTATTACCGCAGATGAAACATTTATGCTAAGTACGCTTCCCTCTTCATTAATGCCAACCTCATAAAAGCCTAGAGAATGATATATGTTATACATAATGCTATCATGTTCATCAATCGCTACCGTAACGCATCTAGAACCTACTTCTCCTGCTACATAAATAACGGCTTCAATAAGAAGTCCTTCCATATTTTTATCCTTAAATTCATCTAATACATATAGTTTATTAATTTCAACAGTAGATGAATTATTACTTGTTTTAAATTCAAACGAAGCATACCCAATTAACATATCATTAGTTTGAATTACTATGGTAAGTTTATTTTTAAAATATTCTGGAACAATGTAATCATCTATATCCGCTAAACAGTCTTTTTTTATATTTTCACTAGAAAAAGTATTAATAATATCTGAAAAGATATCAAAATCAGTTTCAAGTATTCCAACGTTAAGATTTTCCTTTTTAACTAAATTAATCATATATATCACCGGCCGAATTATATTTTGTTAATATAATTATATATTATTTTTCTTTTAATTTCTACAAAAAACGTAAAAAAGATAGAAAAATCTACCTTTTTATTATATTTTAAAATTTAGTGTTAAAGATGCTTTGTCATATATCTTAATTACATCCTTAAATGAAGAAGCATTTTCCTTTACACTAACTATTATTTTAACTGTTTTTGAATGACCAGATTTAATAATCTCTTCTTTTGCTATTTTGGTTTTTTCATCATCATTATATAAACCAAATTTTAACTTGCTATAAATAGCAGATGCATCTGCTGAAGTTACACTACCATCACCATTTAAATCATATTTTAAATCCGGGCTTTTACTTGCTGCTACTTTATAAATAAATAATTCAAAATTATTAATATTAGATATTTTTACATCATTTTCAGATTTATTAACTATATCAAAAGAATAAACAACTTCGTCACCAGGATTTTTAACTTCAACACTAAAATTATTTATGCTTTTTTCTGATATATTCGGAGTATCCACCACACTTGCACTTCCGTTTTTTCTAACTAATTTTAAATTAGAAAAATAAATATCATGCCTTATATCACTTACGTAAACACTATTAGTTTTATCATCAAAAGTAATTTTGTAAGTAGAATCTAAATCATCATTGTTTTTATCATACGGATCTTCAAAATCATTTAAATAGCCATTTTCTATTAAACCGGTTACACTACTACAACTATTTTTATCATCATTATTTTCTAACATGCAAGTTTTAGCTGCTCTTTTAATAGCATTCATACTAATAACATTAGCATTCTCTCTAGATTTTTTAATTTGTTTATTTACGTTTATAGTTGCTATTACCATTATTATAGCAAGAACTACTATTACTGCTAAAAGCTCAATAAGTGTAAAACCTTTATTATTTTTTCTCATGAATTTTCTCCTATTTATCATACATTAAAACATTAACATATTAATAGTTAATTATCAATATATATTGCAAAAAAAGATAGAAAAATCTATCTTTTTAATCTTTGTTTATTTTATTTATTATGTTTTCTATTTTGTTTCCATACTCAACTGACTCATCATATATAAATCTTAAATCTGGAATTCTTCTTATCTCTAGCTTTCTTTTAGCAAGTTCGGTCTTAATAAATCCTTTTGCACCATTTAGATCATGCAAACACTTATCTTTCTTATTTTGATCTAAAACAGTGCAATAAACTTGCGCTAAAGAAAGGTCAGTATCTACCTTACAATAAGTAATTGTTACAAACTTAATGTCACAATCATTTACTTCATTTTGTAATATGTCACTTATTTCTCTTACTAATAAATTTGCTATTCTTTCTGTTTTAACGCTCATAACTTACCTCTTTATTTCAACAAGTTCATATGCTTCTATAATATCTTTTTCTTTAATATCACCGTAATTTTCTAGTGTAATACCACATTCAAATCCCGCTTTTACTTCTTTTGCTTGGTTCTTTTCCCTTTGAATTGTGTTAATTGCACCATCATATATTACAATACCATCACGAATAACACGTGCTTTAGCACCCATTTTAACTATACCGTCTAAAACATAACATCCTGCGATATTACCAGTTTTAGAGAATTTATATATCTTTCTTATTTCAGCTGAACCAATTGTTTTTTCTTCGTATTCAGGATCTAGCATACCTTTCATAGCAGCTTCCATTTCTTCTACTACTTTATAAATTATGTTATGAAGTCTAACATCTACACCATACTCTTTTGCAATATCGAGTATTTTAGCTGATGGTCTTACGTTGAATCCAATTATGATTGCACTAGATGCATTAGCTAAAACAATATCACTTTCGGTAATAGTACCAACACCACTTCTTATAACGTTTAATTTACATCCTTCAACATCTATTTTAGATAACGTGTTTTTAACAGCTTCTTCACTACCTTTAACATCTGCTTTTAACACGATGTTAATTTCTTTTAAACCTTCTGATATCTTACCAAATAAATCATCCAAGCTTATTGCACTAGCTAGCGTATTTGATTTTAACTTAGCTACTTCACTTCTTTGTTCTGCAACACTATGAGCTTGCTTTTCTGATTCAAAGGCCATGAATTTATCACCTGCTGTTGGAACTCCTGATATACCAGTTACAGAAACAGGGGATGAAGGAAGTGCTTCAACAACTTCTTCGCCTAAATCATTTTTAAGTGTTCTTACCTTACCAAAATACTCCCCAATAACAACTGGGTCTCCTAATCTTAAAGTACCATTTTGAACAAGTAAAGTAACAACTGAACCTACGTTTTTATCTAACTTAGATTCTATTACAGTACCCATTGCATAACGTTTTGGATTAGCCTTTAATTCTTGCATTTCAGCTATAAATAACAAGTTTTCTAATAATTTATCAATTCCTTCATGAGTTTTTGCAGAAATAGGAACAAATAATGTATCTCCACCCCAAGAATCAGGTGTAAGACCATGTTCACTCATTTCACGCATTACTCTGTCAGGATCAGCTCCTGGTTTATCCATTTTATTTATCGCAACTATAATTGGAACTTTTGCTGCTTTAGCGTGATCAATTGCTTCTATTGTTTGAGGCATAACACCATCATCTGCTGCAACAATTATAATTACTATATCAGTAATAGATGCACCTCTTGCCCTCATTTCAGTAAATGCAGCATGTCCTGGAGTATCAATAAAAGTTATTTTCTTACCGTTATAACTTACTTGGTATGCTCCTATATGCTGAGTTATACCACCAAATTCACCTTCTATTACGTGACTTTGTCTAATGGCATCTAAAAGAGACGTTTTACCATGATCAACATGTCCCATTATTGTTACAACAGGAGGTCTTTCTTCTAGATCTTTTGGATCATCTGTTACCTCAAACTTTTCAAAGTTTGCAATGTCTTGCGTTTCTTCTCTTTTTAATTCTTTATTATATTCTAACGCGATAACTGATGCATCATCAAAACTTATCGATGCATTCATACTAGCCATAATACCTAAAGTCATTAATTTCTTAATTAAATCAGTAACTGAAACAGAAAGTTCTTTTGCAAACTCCTTAATTGTCATTCCTTCTTTGTATAAAATAACGTTAGAGTTAGACTCCGTTTCATTAGAAACTAGTTTTTCCTTGTTTTTATACATTTCTTTTTTAGCTTTTTTAATATCTTTTTTATCGTTTTTCTTATTTTTCTTCTTTTGTTTAACTGGTTTTGGCTCACTGTTATAAACCGCATCCTTTTTATCTATTAAAGTGTCAATAGCTTCGTCATAATAATCATCTTCGTCCATTTTTTTGATTATTTCTTCATCTACTACGCTTTCTTCTTCTGGTTCGTTTGAAAACGCATTATCAAGTTCAACGATAGAATCATCCGAAAGCATATCGTCTTCATTTTTAACATCAATTCCCAACTTACCACACATCTTTATTATTTCTTCTACACTTTTATTCATATCTTGTGCATATTCTAAAACACTCATCATGAGACAAATCGCCCCTTTCCTTATTTATTTATAGCTTTTTCTAACTCCTCATATACCTCCTCAGGTATTAAAACTTCTAAATATTTTTCTAAGGCTTTAGTTTTTCTTGCCATATCTACTACTTCTAAATCTTTCTTTAGGTATGCTCCTCTTCCGTTTTGCTTGCCAGAATTATCAACCGTTACTTTACCGGTATTATCTCTTACTACCCTAATTAATTCTTTCTTAGGATATTTTTCTTTAGTTACAACACAAGTACGCATAGGAACTTTTTTTTGTTTCATTTTAAATTACACCATCCTTTAGGATAAAGCATTTGTAAGGTCTATTTTTTCTTCCTTTACTTGTTCAGGCGTTTTAACATCTATTCTGTAATGTGTTAGGCGCGCTGCAAGTCTAACATTTTGACCTTTCTTACCAATTGCAAGTGATAAGTTATCACCTTCTGCAACTGCTAATGCTTCTTTTTTCTTTTCATCTAATATATATACTTTTACATCTTTTGCTGGTGATAAAGCATTTTTAATGAACGTAATTGGATCTTTATCATATTTAACTACGTCTATTTTTTCTCCACCTAGTTCATTTGAAATACGATTAATTCTAGAACCTTTTTCACCAATACAAGCGCCTACTGCATCTACGCTTTCATCTTCTGAGTAAACAGCTATTTTACTTCTTAAACCTGCATCTCTAGCTACACTATATAATATTACTGTTCCATCATTTAATTCAGGAATTTCATTTTCAAGTAATCTTTTTACAAAACCATAGTGACTTCTAGATAGTAAGATAAGAGGACTTTTTCCGGTATCATCTATTTTTGTTACGTATACTTTAACAGATGAACCCATTTTTAACTCTTCGCCATGAATAAGTTCACTCTTTGGTAAAATACCGTGCATTCTTCCTAAGTCAACGTAATAATTTTGAGCATCTTCACGTGATAAAGTACCAACTAACAATTCTCCTTCTTTATCCTCGAACTCGGCCATAATGCTTTGTCTTTCTGCTTCTCTTACCTTTTGAACTAAAATTTGTTTAGCTGCTTGCGTTGCAACACGTCCAAAGTCCTTTAAAGGAACTTCTTCTTCAATTGTTTCACCAACAGTTATATCAGGAACGATTTTCTTTGCATCTTCAAGTAAGATTTCAACTGTCTCTTCTCCTGCTTCATCTTCTTCACCGTCAGTATACTCACTAACTACTTTTTGATAAGAATAACCTTTAATTTCCCCTGTTTTCTTATTTATATCTATTCTGATATTTGGAAGATTAGTTTCCTTTGCATAAGCCTTAGAAAGAGCTTGTGTCATTCCATCAAAAATAACTTCTTCACTTATTTGTTTTTCTTTGCATATAGCTTCTAGTGCATTAATAAATTCTTTACATTCTTTACTATTCATCTTAATTTTCTCCTTTTTCTAATGAGCAAACGTCTAATACATATGAATCATCAAATTCATCTTCAAGGGTATCAATAAGTGGATTTATAATCCCTGTTGCTAAAACACAAGTATCAACATCAACAAATGGTTCCTTATCTATTACCACTCTAAGAAAATACATAGCACCTTCCTTAACATATTCAACATCACAAAGCTTAATGTTGTTTTCCTTAAGAGGTCCTTCTATTAACTCTCTTACTTTAGCATCCATCTTTAATACCTCCTTCAAATATAAAGAGCAGGACTTTTTATGCCCTACTCTTCGTTGCTACAAGTATTATAACATAAAATAGTATAATTGCAATACTTTTTAAAATAGCACTTTACATATTAAGTTTCTTTCTAACAAATGGAAAACCATTATATTTTTCTATTAAATCACCATCTAAATATTTTGAGTTTTCTCTTATTAAACGCATTGTGTGATCAGAACTTATTTCTTTATCATTATAAGGAAATTTTAAATTTTTATCATTAAAGCAAGAACAATTATTTTCTTCCATATATCTTATAATATTTAAGAAAAGCTCATTTAATGCTAATTTATAATCATCTTCATCTTTATTTTTAACACTACCTATAGCATCATAAAGTTCATTTAATAAAGCATTTGGAATAACAATATCATCTAAATTAAGTTTTTCTAAATTAATTGCAATTCTATTTTCTTTTTTTCTTTCAATATTTTTGCTATCAGAAGAAAAATGAACAGGAACTTTAGAATTTTCAAGACAAAAATTAATATATTTTTTTATCTTTTGAAGATTTTCCCTATTTCTTTTATTCTTCTTTATTTCATTAATCATGTTAATATAATAAAGATGCTCTTTAGTATAATATTTCTTATAGCATATTATACCGTTATAATCCTTACTTATTTTTCTTTCTAGTTCATTTTCTTTATCTACATCGGATGCAAATCTATTATTTTCTAAATAAAAGTTATAATAATTTTTTATTACTTTAGAAATATAATTTCTTTTTGACTTTATCTTTTTTTGTCTTTTATAAAAATCTTTATGTGCTAAATCATAAGCATCTATCATTTTGTTTTTTTCTAATAAATATTTATCCAAATTGTAATAATCTTCTAAGTTAAGTCTCCTATATGAATCATATAGTCTTTGTTCTTCTTTATCCTTACTTCTTTTAGGTGCTCTTTTATTTTTCTTAAAGAACTCAATTCTTGCCCTTAGATTTTTACTTACTCTTTCCTCATTATATTCTCTTCTAATTATAGTTATGTTACTTTCATAGTTCATATCTTTTTCATCCCTTTTTTTCATTTGGCGCTATTATTATATTTAAACTTTTTAAAAAGTCAAATTTTATCCAATGGTAAATAAAACGTTTTATAATTTCCTAATTTGATGTTATAATTTAAAATAGAGGTGATAAAGATGATATTAAATGCCTTAGAAGAAATGGAAAACAAAGTAAAAAATTGGTTTAAAGATAATTATAAGTACCTACTTGTTATATTAATTTATTTACTTTATCAAAGTAATTTTTTAATTGGATTAATTAGTTCGTTTGGTGTTCCTATATCTAAAATTCCTAGAATACCTAGAATATTTTTGTTTGCTTTAACGGACCTTGTATACGTAATAACACTTTTACTTATGTTTAAAAAAGACATAATAAAAGGTTTTAAAGACTTAAAGAAAAACTTTTCAAAAAGAGCCTTATTATCCGTTAACTGCTGGCTTTTAGGATGCATAATTATGACTACGTCTTCGTTTTTAATTAGTTTAATTTTAAAACAGAATGTATCAACAAACGAAGCTCTTGTTAGAGAAAGTATTAAATCTGCTCCTATGTATATGCTTTTTACTTGTTCTATTGTTGCACCAATATTAGAAGAAATGGTATTTAGAAAATCATTTTATGGTCTAATTAAAGTTAAATGGTTATTCGTTATTTTAAGTGGTTTATTATTCGGTTTATTACACGTTTTAGGTAGCTTTACATCCCCACTTGACTTTCTATACGTAATACCATATGGTGCAATGGGATCTTGTTTTGCTTACCTTTTATGTAAAACGGACAATATCACACTACCAATAATAATTCATATGCTTCATAACACGGTACTTGTTATGGTTCAAATAATTGGGAGGTAAAAAGTGACTAAAGAAAAAGATGAAACAAAACCTAAGAAGAAAAGAAAGTTAAAATGGCAAGTTAAGTTATTTTTACTTATTTTATTTATAATAATTTATGCTTTTTTTATTGGCCCTAAAGGAATATTCATTAAAGACTATAACATAAAAACAAGTAAGATAAGTAATCTTTCAAGTGGTATTAAAATACTTCAAATATCTGATATATATTATGGCTCAACAATTAATAAAAGCGATATAAAAAAGATAGTTAAAAAAATAAACGAAAATAATGTTGATGTAGTTATTTTTACAGGTGACTTAATAAGCAAAAACTACGATATAACAGATGAAGATAAAACATTTTTAAAAAAGTGGTTAAACAAGATAGATACCGAGCTTGGTAAGTATTATACTACCGGTGAAGAAGACTTTGAAGATACTAATGAAATACTTGGTATGGCAGGATTTACTAATTTAAACAATAATCCTCAAAGCATTTATGATGAAAGTAACACACCAATAATAATTATGGATAAAAGTGTCAATAAAGAATACCTAGAAAGTGGTGAGGCTGCCCCTTACTTTAAAATACTTGCCATCCATAATCCTGATGACATAGATGATTTTAATGATGCAAACATCGATATGGCAATTGCAGGTCATACCCTTAATGGAGAGATAAACATTCCAAAGCTTAGAGAATTATTTATATCTAGCAAATACAAAAAAGGATATCAAAAAGTTGGTAATACTAAGCTTTACATAAACGCAGGATGCGGAACTAAAGGTATAAAAGTTAGACTATTTAACCACCCTACTTTAAATTTATACAGAATAAATAAAACATCTACAAAGTAAAATGTAGATGTTATTTTTTTATAGGAAGAGTTATTTTAACGGTTGTTCCCTCTCCCATTTTAGATGTGTATTTCATTGTTCCTTTATGTTTTTCTATTATTTCCTTTGAAAAACATACTCCAAGTCCAGTTCCATTACTTTTAGTCGTGTAAAACGCTGTTCCAATCTTATCTTTAGTAGATTTATCCATTCCAATCCCATTATCACTTATTTCCATAACATAATTGCCTTTTTTCTTATAGGTTTTTAAAACTATCTTTCCTTTTGAAGTAATCGCTTCCTTAGAGTTTTTTATTACGTTTATTAATACTTGTTTTATTCTGTTATAGTCAGCTTCTATATAAACATCGTCGTCCTTAATATCTGAAATGAATTTTATGTTATTATCTAAAATAAGGTCAGCCTCATCACAAACATCATCTAAAAGCATTCCAACTTCCATTTTTTCTTTATCAATATTAAGCTTTGAAACGTTTGAAAAGTCTTTTAATAAAAGAAGAGTTCTATCTATTTCTTGATCAATTATACCAGCATACCTACTTGCTTTTGCAGGATTGTTTACGTCAAACATATCAAGGTATCCTTTGCATACTGCAAGTGGATTCTTTATTTCATGAGTAATTTTAAATAGTGATTCATATAATTTCTTTTCCTTTGTTATTTCTTCAAGAGAACTATAAAGTTCTACAACTTTTGATACCTTATCATAAAACTTTATAATTGCATAAAATACAAGATACATAATTATCCATACTAAAAAAGCATAGCCTAATAATTTAACATTTAGTATATCATTTGGAAAAAATATTGATATTATAATTCCAAACGTGACCTTGCAAATTAAAAACACGTTGTTAATATTTATCTTCGTAAAGTATCCAAGAATAAATATTATTAAATACTGAATTAAAAACAAATATATATTTGAATTATATACATCCCATAAAAATATGGATGTTGTAAATAAAAGAACAACGGATGGGAACACTCTTTTTTTGTATATTGAAAGAAGAAGTGGTATGTTTATTAAAAAACAAGCTGCAATAGGAAGATTACTAAATCTCGAGCATAAGTAATAACTACTAAAAAGTGCTAAATCAAAAAATATCATCTTCTCCCTTTCATCTTTTACCTTCGTGTAAACTACGTACATAAAGTAACAGCATAATGGGAAAAACAAATAAATTAAACTTAAAAATACGGACGCTAACATATAAATCACCCTTTCTCTAAAGATAATTATACGCATGTAGCGTGCCGTATTTTGTCGAATTTTGTAGTTTTTTTAATTTTTTTGTAAATTATTGGTCCTCATTTAATTGCTCAATGCATTTTTTTAATTTTTTAGCATCTTTTTGAAATATTATTTTAATTGTATTATCTATTTCAACAATGCCTCTTGCTCCAAGCTTTTGAATGCCCTCTTTATTTACCTTAGATGGATCTTTAAGTGTTACTTTAAATCTTGATACACTAACTTCCATGTTGGTAATGTTTTTTATACCACCTAGGTATTCCACTAATTTATTTGCCTCGTATTTAAAATCTGGCTTACTAGCTTTAATAACCACTAACGCAATTATTACAAGTACTGCTAGTATAATAACATACTTTAATAACTCTGTCATATCTATCACCTATTTAGAATTATATATCAATAAGCTTTAAAATGCAAGTTTTATATGGACGTTTGACTTGCACTTTTTACAGTAATTTGAATATGCTACTAATGAAAAAGATAGAAAGGGTGAATATTATGTGTAATGATTCTAAAACAAATTCAAAATGCAACTGTATCGCTGAAATATTAAAAGTTATAAATATTCTTCAAAGCGAAGTTTGTCCTGGTGATACTTGCCTTGAAACATGTACAAGAGCATACTTTGGTCCAAACTCAAGCGTTGATTTTAACACAAGACCAGTAACTTTATATACATGTAACGGAGCAGCACTTGCTATGCCAGTATCAAATACACCTAATGAAGAAACTACTTCAAATATATTTAGAGTAGAAAAGGTTGATGGATGCTGTGCTACTTTAAGAGTATTAACATATAATGCTGGAACAAGTACTTATACTGCAACTAACTCATTTTGCACAGTAAATACTGATTGCTGCTGCTCTATAAAATGTTTAGCAGATACTTACGTTGAAGGTGTTTAAAAAAGGCCACTTATGTGGTCTTTTATTTTATGTTAGAAATTTCATCTATATAAATTCTGTCTCCATCACTCGTCATTATGTAATTATCTTTAAAACCAATTATTTTTTTATCTATATTTTTACCATTTTTGTACATAATATTAACATCAGCCTGATAAACATAATCTGGTCTTTTAAATATGTTATTTATCTTGTTTATTAAGTCAGTTTTACTTAATTGTTCACCTCTTATAGCATGCCCATTCGTATTATCTTGCTTAAAATCAGTTGCATGATAATAAAAATCCTTTTGGACTTTTGATTTTAGATTATTTATTTTATTTTTATAAATTTCCGGAAATTTATCTTTCATAACCATCCTCCCATAAAATTTTATGAGTATACTTGGTTAAAATTACTAAAAGGAGTGAAAAAGTATGAAGAAAAACTTAATTAAATATGAAATTATAATTCCTTTGATAGTTTTTTTTATAATTAGCATAGCATCCATTTATAGTGCAAGTTTAAATATTTCTTCTAAAGTGGTAATAACAAAACAGGTTTTATGGTACCTACTTGGTTTTATTTTAATAATTATAAGTACGAATAAGAATTTAAAGTTTTTAACAAAATATTCATTTTATTTATATATTGCAGGAAACATATTACTTTTCCTTCTTTTAATATTTGGTAGTGAAGTAAATGGTTCAAAATGCTGGTTTGTAATACCTGGTATTGGATCTTTTCAGCCTAGTGAGTTTATGAAGCTTATTTTAATTTTGTTTAATTCCCACATTTTTGAAGATTATGAGAAAAAACATCCAAAAAGTAATTTTAAGGATGATTTTAAGTTGTTTTTAATAATTATGTTAGTTACCATGATTCCTTCTGTATTAACCTTCTTAGAGCCTGATACTGGTATGGTAATAATTTATTTTTTAATATCTTTTGTCATGCTTTTTATATATGGAATTAAAAAAAGTATTTTTATTTGTGTGTTTTTGGTGATTTCTATTTTAGCGGGGGCATTTTTATACTTTTATTTTAATTTTGAAGACAATTTTATAAACGTTTTTGGTACGTCTTTTTTCTACCGAATAGATCGCCTACTTGATTGGTCTAATAAAAGTGGGATGCAACTTACTAACGCAACTGCTGCGATTAAGGCAGCGGGATTGTTTGGTTTTGGAGTTGGCAACACACCAATTTATATTCCGGAAGCGCACACGGATTTTATTTTTTCCATCTTTGCGAGTAATTTTGGTCTTTTAGGAGCCTCCTTTCTAATTTTTTGTATTTGTTTGTTTGATTTTGGACTTATTTATTTAGCAAGTAAGTGTAATAATAAGTCTCATAGATATATCATAATTGGTTTTATTACCATGATTTTATATCAGCAAATACAAAATATAGGAATGAATATTGGACTTTTGCCAATAACTGGTATAACCCTTCCCTTTATTAGTTATGGCGGTTCATCACTTATTAGTTATATGATTGGAATTGCACTTGTTTTAAATTATGATAGGGATTATGCAAATTAAGGCCCATCATTTTATGGTATATTTATTAAGGAAATGGTTTAACACATTTTTTCATTCATGTGTTTAAATAGACAAAAAGAAAAAACCTTGATTTCTCAAGGTTTATTTTTTATATGGTGACGCGTATGGGTTTGAAAATAGTATTTTTTGATATTTTTGAAAACGTATATTTTCTTTATTTTATACCATTTTTATTATTTTAGACTTATTTAATTTTTTTTGAAATATTTTCAAATTTAAGAAAAGTGTGCTTAAAGTGTGTTTAAAAGTACCAATTTTTCCCACTTCAGAAACTCATATAAAAATGATATAATAATCAACAATAACTCTTAGCAGTATCGGAGTTGGTGCAGTATGATTAATTTTATAGTAGTTGATGATATGGAATTTTTTAGAGAACAGATTAATGATGTCATCCTGTCATTCAGTATGAAATCAGATATTCCTACAAACAAATACATATTTGATGAATATAATAAGAATTTTAGAAAAATATCAAATTCAAAACTCGAAAACAAAATATATGTCCTTGATATTGAAACGCCAAAGCACAATGGAATAGAAGAAGCTAAAAAGATAAGAAAAAAAGATGAAAATAGTACAATAATATTCTTAACCAGTTATGAATCAACTTATTATCCTAGCCTATTAAGGTCAGAAATGAAATATAATTTTGTGTCAAAACAAGAATTATTCAAAATCATACTCGTTAACTATTTTAATATTATAGCAGATAACATATGCTCATATAAAAACAATTTAGTGTTTAATGATCATAACGCTTTGATAAGTATTAAGTATGAAGATATTTTATATATATACTCTCAGAATAATAAAAATATCATTAAAACTATTAATAATGAGATATCTGTTAGTAAATCCCTCGACTTTCTATTATCCAAACTACCTAAGAACTTTGCTAGAAGCCATAGAGCTTGCATAGTTAACATTAAAAATATAATATATATTAAGAATAAAATTATATTTTCTAATGGTGAAGAGATTAGTCTTCTATCAAGAACATATAAAAATATCGTAATAGAATTATATAAAAATATACATAATATAAGTGGTGATTAATATGTTTTATAAACAATTTATTAAATATGGTTTGAATGATAAGAATAATTTAAATCTTGATGAAGTCGCAAATGAAATTATTTCAAATTTAAATCTTAATAAAGAAAGAGAAATATCGTACATTTATAATAGTGTTAAGAGATTAAGTGATAACTTTTATGATATTATTTCATTTTTTCCATTTAAAATAAAAAAAGACTAAATCAGTCTTTCTTGAAATAAATACCAATCATTAACTAAATACTCAATTCTATCATCAAAGATAATATATGACACCTTTCTAATATCGTCTCCATATTCCTTAAAGTATTCTTGAACGAATTGTTTTAATTCTACTCTATTCATATTTTTCATAATTTTCCCCCTTCGAGCGAATATAATAACACACTTGATAGTAGAAATTTGTCGAAAAATGAAAAAAAGACCTGGAAATTAATCCAGGTTTTATTAATATAGGTTTGGCACAGCTTCCAACATCTCATCAGGTTAATCCCCTACACTTAAGGCTTATTACCCGCGATAGGTAGCGTCTTTCTATCTTCTATACCGGTTGTTCTTCTTTAATATTTTGAGTATTTTGTTTTAATTTATTTTTAACTTGAAGATGCACAATAATTTTTATCAATTCATCAAGTAACTCTGGATCAACAGAAGCTAAAACAAAATATTTTATTTTTTTCTTATCAAAATAGAATAATTGGTCTGCTTTTACAAATCCGCTTTTACTATTAGTTTTTCCTGATGCTATATCATCACTCGTTATTTCTATATTTTCTTCAAATTTCAATTTTCGTTTCCTATGTTCCTCATTCTTAAAACTTGACATAACACAAGAAACAAAATCATAATCTAGACCACCTATTTGGCTATGATTATCATCTATTACTATAAACGAATGTTTATTAACTTCTTTACCATCATCACCAATATACTTGTCTACTACTATAATATCTCCAACTTTACACATAAAACTATCTCCTGCTTTTCTTTGCTAATTTTACTACTGCTTTCCTCTTGCCTTTCAATACTTCTTCAGACCAATTGATAGGTATTATTTTATCATCTTTGTTTTTACTAGGTGTTACTTCTGGTCTTACTGTATTAAAAAAACCATTAGGAAATTTTCTAACATTTTCCATATTATCACCCTCCTACATACCAAAACTCGACTATCTTACAATTTAAATATAACATAAAAATAGGTTTGTTTCAATAATATTTATGCGTTATAGTAGCATTTTTATACTAAAATGTCAACAAAAAATAAGGCAAGAGATTTCTCCCTTGCCTTTAATGCATAATCTATATTAAATCAATTTAATTTGAGATTTTTTAATTATTAATTGTCAACTTTTGACCTGGATATATTTTATTAGGGTTGCTGATATTGTTATCCTTAGCTATCTTTTTATAAGTAGTTCCATATTTCTTAGCTATACTACTTAGAGTGTCTCCAGATTTTACTATATAAGTTCTTGATGAAGTATTAGTTATATGTGACATCGTTCCATTTGGTATTTTAATAACTTGTCCAACTCCTATCAAGTCCGGATTACTGATACCATTATATGAAGCTAATACTTGATATGTTGTACCATACTTACTGGCTATGCCACTTAATGTATCACCTTTCTTAACTATATAAATAGTTTCAGAACTCGTTTGTGATTTACTTGATTCTGCTGGCTTTGGTTCTGAATTTGATGTTTTAGTTTCTGTTCCTTTACCATAACCATTTAATCTACCACTTTTAATTATTGTAGGAAAGTCGGTATGAGCGTAATCTCCGTCTAAGTTTCCCGAATAACCGTTTAACTTTAATTTAGAAGTATATTGATGCATTCCTACACCTGATTTATCTTCATAACTTACGTTAGACCAATGAGCTATCCATTTATTATATCTATCTAAACCTTTTAAATATGTATCAAACCACGATTTAGAAGCATAGATACCAGTATAATAGCCCGCACCCTCAACGATTGAACAGAAAGCCTCACTTATAGCTTTTGAATTATCAAAATTATAGCCGTGTTTCTTTTTCCAACCATCAGCATCTTCCATATCCAAGTAAACTGGATATTCAAATTGTTTTCCTTTTAACACATTTAAGAATGTATTAGCTTCCTTTTTAGCAGCATCTACATTTAAAGCATATGAATACCAATAAGTTCCTACTGGAATGCCTAACTCTTTACATAAGTTATAGTTCCTTTCAAACTTAGGATCAATGCTATTTGAATAACCAGCTCTGATTATCACAAATTCTACTTTATCTTTTAAATCAGCTAAGTTAATATCTCCCTGATGTTTTGATATATCAATTCCTAACTTTTTCATATTATTTCACCTCGTTTGTCTTTTTTAGCCCATTTACGGCACTTTCAATAAGAATGTCTAACTCTGTATCGCTTATCTTTAAACCTTTAGAATTAAGCCATTCTAGGGCTTTTTCTTTTGCTTTAGATAGCTTGTCCTCATTAGATATCATTACACCTTTATAAATTTGTTCAATATACTTAACTGTTGAATCAACTATCTCTTTCTTAGTTTTAGTATCAACATACTTTGTATAAGCTTTCTTAATTGACATTCCTATAAAGGATGCTACTGCAGTAATTATAGTAGCTAATATTTGTATTAAATTATCTTGTATTAATTCCAT
>ERZ773235.816-NODE-816-length-37078-cov-9.542258_pt1 | contig 37078 bp, 62 predicted proteins | sample MGYA00580522_ERZ773235 | MGnify/ENA primary metagenome ERZ773235 (study PRJEB29015, sample SAMEA2737797) | human gut metagenome | biome: human gut; feature: human-associated habitat; material: faeces | place: China | collected 2012 ...
TTATTAAAATGCTAAGAACAAGTAAGAATATAACTTTATATAAATTAAGTAAAGATACTAACTTATCGAGGACTTATTTAAGGAATTTAGAAAACAATAAAACATTTAACCCAACCTTATGTACTTTAGAAAAAATCGCTAATGCTTTAGATGTTAATATTAAGCAACTGTTTTATTCACTAGATGAAATAGAAACTTTAAGAGCAGAAATTCACAGTAGAATAGATAAATATGGAATTAATTCAAAAGAAGTTATGGAAGTTTCGCAGGTTATAGATTTACTTATTAATGTAAAATTTAAAAGCTAGCTACATTTCTGTAGCTAGCTCTCCCCTTCTAACTTCTATGTCATAATCTGCAAAAGTTATCCACAGATTTTAGAAATTTATCAAAAAACATTGATTTTTTTCACGTCTTGTGCTATATTCAAAAGAGAATAATCTTGATATTATGTCAATTAAGTGTTATAATATTATTAGTATTATATTTATTTTTTAGGGAATATATATAATATAGGTGATGTTTATGAAGCATTTAGTTGTATTTTTTAAACGATTATTTAGGAGGAATAAAGAAATGAAAACATTAAATTTAGAAAAAATTGCTAAAACTAAAACTCAATTAAATGAATGGGAAGTGCTTTGTGATACTTGTGCTTCTATTGCTGAAAAAGCTAATTGGACTGAAGAAGATTCCGATAAGCTTATTAAACATGTAAGAAAAGAATTACGTGGATAATATAAAAGTAGTTGTAGACACAAATGTTTTCGTTAAAGCAATATTCCATAAAGATAATAATGCGAAAGCATTATTTAACCTTAAATCTAACAATAAAATTCGTTTTGTAATGAATAAAGAAATGCAAAACGAATTATTAGTTACTTTTTTCAAATTACTTGCACAAATTGTTGAAAAAAAACAAGTAAAAAATGTTCCTGCTTTAGGAATGTTATTATCATTATCTCTTTGGCAAGTTTTTGAAATAGACCACAATTCAAAAACAAACTTCTGCGAAGACCCTGATGATAATAAATTTATTGACTGCGCAATAGATGGTAATGTTCAATATATTATTACATATGATGCCCACTTAAATTCATTGTCAGGTTTTTTAGAAGAAAAGTATAATATAAAAGTATTAAGTCCATTTCAGTTCTGTGAAAAATATAGGACAAATCAATTATAATCAAAAAAACTAAGCCCTACAATTGGTGTAGAGCTGTTTTTTCGTTTAATATACTTGTATACCTTAAAAATAGCTATTTTAGGTATGTTGCATACATATAACCCTTTGTTCCTTTTGCCCAACCGTTTGTTATAGAATATACTTTTACTTTTGTTCCACATGCGTAACAAGTTACTCTATTATAATTTGTTCCTGGACCTTGTCTTACATTTAGTCCCGTTCTGGCTGTTACTGTCATTATATTATAACTATCTACATTTTGAATTTTATTTATATAATCAGTACATACCCATTTGCCTTCGCCAATTTTAGCCCAATTTCCTACAATTTCATATACATCAACTTCATTATTTAGAAACAATCTTCCAACTATACTATAATTAGTTCCTGCACCAGAACGAACATTTAAACAAGAGCTTGCCCTTACATTTACAACTTTATATTTTTCAACTTTAATCTCTGGAACATTTGGAATAGTTGTATCTATATTAGTATCAACACCAGTTCCTTCATAGCACCATAATTCATTATATCCACCATAGGCTTTCATATTTTCAAAGGTAACAAATACACTTGTTCCTTCTACTCTAGCCTTTCCTCGTCTGTATGAAACCTCAAACTTGTTCTTATATAAATATGGGTCATAAACTTCGAACTCATTGTCCTTAAATCCAACCAATACAATAAAGTGTCCTCCTGTTGTAAATAGAGTTCCTTTATCGTCAGTACATCTTGCAACAACTAAACCACCCTTTTTAAGGCATTCTTTAGCTTCCGCTATTTTCCAATTTCTTTGAACTTTTAGTCCATATTTTTCTGTTAAATAACTGTCAAAGGCTTTATTTGAAGTTCCTCCATTAACACGAACTCCATCTCTCACAAAAATATCTCCCATAACATTGGGGGTAATAATTTCTTTAAGCATAGAAACAATCATGGCAGCACATGCAGCACCACAACCACCAGAACCTATTGTGGCATTTGGTAATGATGGGCTTGGATAAGGGTGGTTTTTCCAACGATTATCAATTTGACTAAAATATACTTTATTCATTTACATCCTCTCCTTCTAACTCATTTTCATTACCGTTTTCTGGAACTTCCATTGTAGAAATTATATTTAATTCTTTAATTTCTTCTTCCATTTTAATCCTCCTTTTTTATTGCTTTTTGTCCTAACAAATATGTTCCAATTACTCCTTGAACTACTGCAATAACTTGTACTATTTGTATTGCGTATGGTATTGTTATTCCATCAACTGCATTTATCCCTGCAACTAATGCACTCACTATTGCTAATATATTTGTTAAATATTTTGTTATTGTTTTTAATTTTTCCATATTGTCTCACCTCCTACTTTAAACCTAATTTTATAGCTATGTAACCTAATATTGTTGCCAATACAAAATAGAAAATATAGTCTATTAGTTTGTCCCACTTTCGCCCTTTACTTTTTTCTACCTCTTCTAATTTAGTATTTATTCCAGTAACATTCTTCTCTACATTTTCCATTCTAAAATCCAACTTTTCCATTATTACATAAGTCTTTTTTAGTTCATCAATATCCTTTTCTTGTTCATCCAGCCTATGATGAGCAGACTTATCGCTCTGCTCTACTTTTACGATTCTTTCTACTAAATCCGTATTTTCCATACTTTTTATCCTTTCTTTAATTAATTAACAGGGAACGACACATTCGCAAATACATCTTTTCCCACCTCACTATTTTCTAATTGCACGTTTCCATTATCTGATATGAAAAAAACACCAGCTGTTTTACTTGTAAAATTAGTTAGTGGATAATATCTACCTGACTTAGGTCTATATCCAGCTGGCAATTGACAAACGGTTTTATTAGTTCCAGATTTAACTCCGATATATAAAGTCACAATATTATTGTTTCTAACTAATTTATTTGTACTACCGCTATAAGCTACCCAGTTGTTTTGTAGAGCAGGAAAGTCTGTTTCTCCATTTTTTAAAATAACATTACCATTTACCCAAGTGTTGCCATTTCTAAATACTGTATAAAAATTTCCGTTGCGAGTCTATTGCGATTAAAGATGCATCGTTCGAATTTGATGTAAACAGCATTCCCTTCGCATATATAGGTATTGTAATGTTATTTAGTGTAACATTACCTCCAAAAGCAACTGGAGTTGAATACTTGCAACTTTTTAATGTGTCTAAATTATTTGAAGTAATAGTAATTCCATTGACTAGCTTTTTTATAACTTTTTCTTTAACGTAATTAGGTATCATTCGCGACACCTCTTTTCGTCTTTTAGATTACAGCTCTCTCTCTCTCTCTCTCTCTTACAGCCACAAGACTTTGCTTGATTTTCATATTAATTCTCCTTTCTATTTCCATTTACCAATTGCGACTAAATCAACTTTAGTCAAATTAGTATATCCCAACTCATTCTCTGTAAAATCTTCTAAGCCAAGAAGTTGTATCTGAACATTACTTGCAGAAGGGTTTCCATTCACTCTGCCCAAGCAAAATCTAGACCCGCTTAAATTTGTTGCTACGCCGATATTTACAGTTGGAATTGAATTAAATGCGATTGGGTAAGTCCAAGTAAATACATTACTTCTGTAAATTTTTAAATTTTGTACCGTTGTACTAGCAGAAGAACTATTTTTGTAAGAATCTCTTGTAGTGCTCCTTCTACAAATTAAGTCTCCGATTAGACCACTTTATATAATATCCATTTTGGTTACTTCCGCTTTCCAAAATATACGGTCTATTTATTAATTCTTTAATATTTCCCCATACATTAAGCATTACTATACTCACCCCTTACTATAAACTCAAAATATTCATTTGCTTCTGCGGCCCAGTCTGTTGTAAGTTTTATTTTATTGCTTACTGCATTAGCTTCGCCTACTTCTCTATAATGTCCATCTGTTCCTGCAGCATCACTGCTTAATAGCAATTTTTCTCCCATATAATACACATCAAGACAATGTGTTCCGACCTTGTAGTAGCAAGGCAATGTTATAGTTCCGCCTTTGGCTACATCTGCAGTTAGTATTTCCTTATACTTATACATATTAGGTGCATCTTTTCCTGGGGCACCTTGTTCTCCCTTGGGACCTTGAGCTCCTGGGGCACCTTGTTCTCCCTTGGGACCTTGAGCTCCTGTGTCTCCTTTACTACCTTTTAAGTCAGTGTAGCTATAATCAGTTTGTCCTTGCACTCTTATTCCTAGCTTTGTACCATCCCAATTAAATTCGAGAGGTAAACCGTTTTTTACTATAAAATTACTTGTTTGGCCATCTGTGTAAGTAATTATATAAGTATCTTCAACTCCAGAACTTGTTGTTTTTTCTATCTTCTCAATACCAACTCCTCGTGGCCCAGTAAGAACAATTTGTCCACCTTTGATCTCAGGTGTACTAATATTTCCTTTTAACCTTTTATCTGTGCTAATTCCCATCTTAATCACCTGCCTTTGCAGGGAAAAGAATTAATTCGGCAGGTCCAGTTTCATCAAAGCCCAGTGTAGTTTTAGTTTCATTCAATGCTATTTCATACCAATATGTTGTTGCTTTATTAATTTTAGGCCCAAAAGTAGTATCTTCTTCTGTTAATATTATATCCACTTCCTCTGTATTACTATTTACAGTAATTTCTTTGTCTAAAAGAGGCTCTTTGTCATAGCCTTTCTTTTCAAAAATCCTAAATTGAATTTTATCCCCATTTTGAAATTCATAATTTTTAGTTTCGGATAGTGGTATTGAAAATTTAATTGTACCAGCATCTCCTCTACTAACAAAAATGGTTCTCCCATCTTCACTAACTTTAATCATTTTCTTCCTCCAATTCATATTTCATGTATCCATCAATTTTTAAAATTGCAAAAACACATCCTGTTTTTGATGCAATATTCTCTTGCGTAAAACTTTCTGTAAAATTAAAATCACTAGATATCTTAAGCTGATGTAACCCTTTTATTGTGTTTCCATTTGAATCTTTAAATGAGCTACTAATATCAGAGCATTCCTTTTTTTCCGTTATATGTGAATTATTGCTTGGAGTAGATGGTGTATAACCATTTGCTCCAAATGCATTGGGAATTTCCACATAAGTAGTATTATTGTTAAGAAAAATTCCTCCCATATATTCAGCATTTATTTGCCTACTATATAAATTATTTGCTTTGTATAGTTTTAAATTCCTGCTATATCCCCAAACTGACTTGTTGTCTAGTCCCCAATAAATTGGGCTATGAAAAAGTTCTACTATAGCACTTGTTACATTGAAATTTTTTGGAATTATTAAATCAATTGTTGCTTCCTCTTTAACAACACCAGTAGGAGAAATTGTGTCATTTCCTATAAAACCAACTATTTGATACCCTCTCGTATCGTATGTATATGTATTCATCAGACCTTTTTCCGAAATTACTGTAGCGCCATTTGATAATTTTGCATTACCATATTGATCTAATTTAAAATTCTTTGTTTTTATGGTTCCATTATCTAAATCAATTTCCATACCCATAGAATTTTGAACATAATTACTTGATTTTATTTTCCCTGTTGTTATATTGTCTCCAGAAATAGTTGTGCTCCCTCCTGTTGCGAGGTCTGTATATTTTACATATTTTTCTGTAATTTCTGTAACAGTTCCTTGTAAGACTGTTAACTTGTTACCATCTTTAATAGCAATAGTCATAGTTGATTTTGAGGAATTTATAAAATCATTTTCTTCAAATTCTCCAGTATTTTTTCCTATTTGGCATATAAATAAAGTACCATCTTTTTTTATCCACCAGTCTCCAGAGCTGTATGGAGGAGATGGATTGGAAAAGAAAACACTTCTTTTATGGTCCGTTTCGACATCTAAATTTGCATTAGTTAATGCCATGCTCTGTATTAAATTAATATCATTTTGCTCAGACCAACCTGTTTCAATAAACTTATAAACTTTTCCAGTGTCTTGGTCATAATACAAATCGCCGTAATGTTCTTCAACAGTTGTCCACTTCGTATATGGTTCATTTTCTAATGTAGGAAGTCCAGAATAAAACCAGAGCGAAATTTCGTTCTGGCTATCTATAACATCTGCTAAATTAATAATTAAAGAATTAACAATATTGTTAAGTTCATTTTCAACCTTGTTCAGCAATTCTTCCTTCATTTCCTTGTTACTACTTTCGAAATTCAGCTTAAACCTAATTAGCAACTCTTCAATACTTCTCGGTCTTGATAAATCTTCCTTTCCCATAATTCCTCCTACCAAGTAACTTTTCCATTCTTATAAACAGTGAATCCTTTCAAGCTCTCAAACACACTCTTCATCTCATCTTCTGTATAGTCTAAACTTTTTACATATTTGTACAATTTAGTTCTTTCAGTATCATTTAGTTTGTATTGCGTTCCTAGTAGCATTAATTTTTGTTCATAAGTAATTTTCATATTGTTTACATATTCATAAGTTTTTTTCTTTGAACTTCCACTTACAGTTTTTCCCTTAGTTGTACCATTTTCTTTTATATCAGATTCAAAATCCTGTTGTAAATATTTTAAATATTCATTTATGTATTTTTCATCGGTAATACCTGTCTTTTCTAGCAAATTTAATTTTTTCTTTGCAGAATCGTTTGATAATATGTAATTTTTATATATTTCTGTTTTTTCTTCTGCAGAATAATTAGCATTTTGTAAAATTTTAAGCTTATCTTTTGTTTTTAAATTTTGACTTTCTTTTAAAATGCCTGTATTAACTTGTCTTTCCTTTTCCTTGTATGTTTTTTCTTTATAATCAGCATAAGTTTTTAATTCTATATTTTTATTTTTAATTTTTTCTTCATCCGTAACTTCGGTCCAATTATTATTTTTGTCTTTATAATATTCTTTATCTCCGGACTGTTGCATAATTACTATTTGTAGTTACATTATTACTTTCATTAATAGCTTGTTCAGCTAAACTATTAATCTTAGACTGTATCTCCTCCACCGCTTCTTTCTTTGCTTCTTGAGTCATATCAGACATCTGTATAGTTCTTTTTTCTTTGTATAATTTTGACATATCTGAATTCACACTATTCAGATATTTTGCTTTCAACACATCACTCTCAACAGGTTCAACATCATTTGCAAGTTGAGTTGTCTCTTCAAGTAACTCATAAAACTTACCTGGATTTTTATTCTTTAAAGTACTATTGGCTGTAAATTTATCTTGTATTATATTATCTTTAGCCTGTGGCGTTATCTTAGGCAATACAATATCTCCTATACCACCACTATATTGATCTATTAAGTAGTTTATCTTTTTAGGACTTACATTTATTTTTTCTCCCAACCACTTACTAAATTCATCCGTAGTTTCATCATACTGATTTTTAGGTAATTCTTTTTGCAAACGACTTGATACAATATTTGTTCCATACCAAGTTTTATTATCCTTTACAGCTTTAATAGGAGCAGTAATATTATCTTCAAGAGGATTATTTGGTGCCATTTGGCTCACTACTTCAGACCACCAATTATCAAAAGCCTCTTCGTTGCCCTTAGTTGCTTCTACAGTTCTTCTTGCTGTCATTCCTATAACACTTAAAACTCTACCTTTTGGTATTCTTACAAAATTACCATCTGATTTTTTAAACAAATAGTATTCATCTTTTATATAATCGGGTAATTCCTCATACTCATCATCGTCTCCAAGTAAAACATCATTAAGTAATGCAGGTGCTACCCCTAAAAGGACAGACTTAGTAATTAGTTGTGCATAGCCTTTCCAACCATTCTGTCCTGTTATATTTCTAATTTGTTTAGATAACCCCTGTACACTTGCATTTAAAAAATTTGCACCATTTCTATTTAAAAATTTTGTAAAATTGCCTCCACGTTTAAAATTTGTTGTTATCTCTGCTGCATTGTACATTGCTTCATTTATGCTTCCTCCGTTCTCTATTGTAGAAATAAATTCTGCAAAACGTGGTAAAGTCTCTACAACTTCATTCGCTTTATTTATGCCATCACCAAATTTATAATTTTTGGTTGGCATTTTTGTATCATATTCATAATATGTATTACTATTGCCGCCATTTGCTAAGTAAAGCATATACAATTCACTTTTCTTCCCTTTAGTCATTTCTCCTATTGCTTTTGCATAATTCTGTGCAAATTTTCCAGGATATTTTGAATTGAACGCACCATCTTGAATATCTTTTATAGGATTTACCATTGCAAATCCAAGGTTATATGTTGTAAGCAAATCTCTTTGTATTTTCGAAACTTTTTGTAAGCTCTTTGATACTGCTTTTGTTAAAATATTAGAATTTTCAAAGTCTTTAAATACATCTTTTGTATCTAAACTTTTATATAATTTATCATCAATTTTTACATTTACAATATCACCGTCATCATAATAAATCAACTTTGTTTGACCATCAGAATTATCAACAAGTGAATTATTAATTGAATTAAAAAACATATCTGCAGCAGCATTTGAATCATTTGTTCTTGCTATTTCTTCATACACTGACTTATTATTTTTCTTTATTACATCTTTAAGTTTTAACGTATTCGCCACTTCTTTGCCTAATTCATTTTGTCTTATTGCTTTTTTAGCTTGAATTGCGTAAGAAGCCATAGTTTCTTTTAATGGTAAAATATCTGAATTTCCCCCTGTAGCACGTTTAATTGGATTCTTTCCGCCTGCTACCTTTTCATCACTCTTTACATTAAAATTATTTTCAATATTTCTTGAAATTTTCACATAGTGAGGATACATTTCGTTTAACTGATTTTTAAATTCTTCAGTTATAAGCCCTGCATCAACAAAATTTTGTAATTCATTATCATAATATGTATAAACATCCTTTGCCCATTCTTTAAATTGTGGATATTTAGTTTCCAATTTTTTAGCAATTTCAGCTGACTGTGGTGCGTTTATTTCATATCCCAAAAGTGGATTATTTTGGTTTATCCTATCAACGTTATGCTTGTATAACAAATATTCACTAAATTCATTAACTAAATTAGCCTTCTCTGCAGGTTTCCATATTTCCTTAACAGACTTGCCTATAATCTTACCATTATTATCTGTTTGTCCCCTTCCAATTGTAAATTGTCCCTCTGCAAATGCACCCAGATTTCTATCATACTTATAAGTAAGTTCCGGATTATTCTTCTGCTTAGCAAGCTGATCAACATAGTGTCCTTTATTAACGGTTGCTTGTATGAATTCATCTTTAAGTACCTTTAGTGGACTTTTATCTTTTGGAATATCTTTTAAAACTTTAGGAACTTTAAAATCCTCATTCTTATCAAAACTATTTTTTACTTGCGTTGTAGCCTTAGGTGCAATTTCCTCAATTAAAGGACCTCTCTTAACATTTTTCCCTATAGGTGCAATATTATTATTAATTTTAATATCTTCCAAGTTTGTTCTTGTTCCTGCTGTTTTATAATTTTTTTCTAAATAATCTTGCCAGGTTTGATTGTTTTTAGAGTATCTAGTTGTAGTATTAGCATATTGCCCTTCGTCTCCATTAATCCAAGCCACTTCTTCTAATGGAATTGTTTTTGAATATATCTTATTACCTTTTCCACCTGCATATTGTTCAGCTTGAATTTTTGATGTTGATACAAATGTTCCTTGATTTATAGGATATGAACTATAAACAGTTATTTTCCCTTCTTTTAGAGCTTTTTTAGCATCTTCTCTCGTAAAGTCCCCCCATACAAAACTGTCCTCGTCATTAAGCACTTCATTAAAAGCTTTTATATCTTCAACATTTCTTATACCTACATGATAATCATCTAACATAGGATTTGTCTTTTTTATTATTTCTAGTTGTTTCCCTTTATGGGATGTATCATGAACCTCTATGTTTTTAGTTTGTTTTAATCTTATAGTCTTACTATCTTCAGTAGCATTATCGTATATATAATTTGCTATATCGCTCCCTAGCTGTTTTAAAGCATTGTCTTTTGAATCAACAGAAAGTTGATTTATTAATTCATTATCATTCGTTATCTCAATATTTATTGTTCCATCTGTTTTTTTATTAAATTTTATAGCCTTAGCTTCTTGTAAATCTTCATATCTTTTTACATTTTTATCAAAATTAAAAGAACCTGAATTATTTTCAGATTCTTGTATTTTACCATCTACTCTATTATTCCATATTTTGCCATTATCTTTTTCTCCATTTTGTTGTGTTGTTTTTCTAATTTCTTTATCCTTTGAATATATTTTCGTTTCATTTTCTTGTACTTTTTCTGCAATTTTTCTTCCATTTTCCAGTGTGCTATCTCCCAAGGCTCCATTGGATCCACTACTTCTTCTGTTTCTTTCAGATACCAATTTGCTATCTTCTTTATTATCTTGTTTTTCATTTCTTTCAAAATATTCAAAATTTTCATTATAATCACCTTTTTTCTTAAAGTAATTATATATATTATCTTTTGCTTTGTCAATAATATTTCTATTTTCCAAATATTTATTTAGTTCTTTATGTTTAGGATTAGCTTTAGAGCTTTCTGGAGCAATGCCAAATATATTTTTGTTTTTGTATTTTTCATTTAGAAATCTTTCTTTTGTATCTGCTGCTTCTATTTCACCTAAGCTATTATAATATGCTAGTTTACTTTTATTTGATTTTGCTCCTCTTTCAAAATTTTCTATGTTTTGAATTGCATGCTGAATTTCATGAATTAGCGTTCCTTCTATAGCTCTGTTATTATTTACCATACTGTTATTTAACGAGATTCTATTATTTTTTGCATTATATGAGCCATTAATATCGCCCATGTTTGAAAATTCAACATTAATGTCTTTTAATTCTGGATACACCATAAACAAAGTATCATGCTTTAGAATGCTTTCTAAACGTTGACTAGAATTTTTTTCTATTTTTATATTGTTTTTTAATGTCATATTCTTATCTGTAAATTCAAATTTCCAATTACCATTTTTATCTTGAAACCAATTAGTTTGTTGTCTTATAGTTTCATTGTCAATGCCATGCTTTTCCATTTGTTTAGCTTTGTTAAACATTCTTTCTAAAGATATATTAGATGTATCAGCTTTAATTGCATTGTTCATACCTTGTATTCCAGCTATTGAGAGTCTGTTTGTGTTTGTATTTAAACCATTATATTCTTGCTTAAATGCGTTTTCAAATTTATTTTTTACATCAGTCCAATAAATCTTTTCACTTTTATATCCCAATTTTGCATTTAATCGATTAAGTTTATCTATTACCCAACTATATATTCTTTGTCCCAAATTTTTATTTTTAATTGTTAAATTATTTACAAATTCTTGGTTACCTAATTTACTTCCTAGAATATCAGCTACAGCTTCGCTATCTACCAAAGTATTAAATTCTTCACTGTTTTTATCATAAACATTAGAATACAATTCTTCTAATGACTGTCTAGCCTCTTGATATCCTGATTTTGTTTTATCGTATTCCAAAATTAAATCTCTTAATTTATTATACTGTTCGGTACCTTCTAAATCGTGTGTTAATTCATGAATAGCAATATTTTCTAAACTTTTCTTTGTGTCTGCATTAGGATTAATTATAACTTCCCTTGTAGTATTTCCATTGTTGTCTTTACTAATTTTCCAAATCGCATTCTGACTATTATCGTTAAAAACATCTGCATCATATCTAGCTTTTATTCCTCTTTCATTTGTTACTCTAGCTATACTTTGTACTGTATCATTTTTAGTGTCAATATTATATTTTTTAGCAGTTTCAAAATAATCTAACTCTTTAATTAGTGTATTTATACCGTTTGGCTTTGTTTCTTGAACATTTCGATTTTGAGCGGTTTTAGTATCTGTTTGAATAGTTTGTTGTTCTATATTGTTTTGAACGTTTTGAGGCGATTCTGGTGTTTCATTTTTTTGAGTTATTTCCCATTTTTCCCCTGTTAAATAATCTGTTTTATTTTTTATACTAGAAATGGTACTTGGTGCTTGTGCTATCACAGATGTAAGTGTGCCCATCCAGAATTGTTCTGCCAAATTTTCATCTTTAAGAATATTTTTCAAATCTTCTTCTTTCATAAATGTTGCTTTTTTTCCTATAGCTGAAACAACTCCTGAAACAACTTCCTCAATACCTTCTCCTGTTGCCATTAACCCAGATTGAACTAAAGTTTTTACCATTTTGTTTTTTATATTTCTACTCAACCCTTGTACAACAACTTCATCTAAAGCTCCTCCAGTAGGATTAAATCCAACTTTTCCAAAAACTTTGCCTAAACCACCAAACATTAATTCAGAGCCTGCTTCTCCAATACCAGAGATTATTCCATAAGCAAGGGCTTCTTGGTCTGTTGCTCCATTTTGATAAGCTTCTGTAATTCCACTTCCCATTGAACTTGCAAAGGTTGTTGCAGTTGTAGCAATATTAGCTGCCTTTGCTGCACCTTCTGCTGTTTTTCCCAATATTCCTGCGGTTCCACCTGTTGCAGTTCCTATAGCAGCTGTTCCTGCAACATATCCTAAACTTTGTGCCATCTCTTTGCCTTTGCTTCCCAAAATAGAATTTTTATCAATTTTAGAAGACAATGGTTTTGTATATTTATCCACTAAACTTACCTGTGCATTTTTTCTCACTTTGTCGGCATATTCATCCTCTCCTAAAAGGTCAGCCACTCCTGCTATTCCATAAGAGGCTAAGTCTCCTATATTTTCACCTATATTTGCAACCCCTTTTGTTACTTCAGTTCCTAAAGTAGCACCTGTGTCTAACACAGTTTTGGTAATATCTCCAAAATCATATCCATCCTTAAATGCAGAACTTTTCTTAAATACCTTTCCATTATCTATGCCTAAATCAGAGTAAATATAATCTACATCATATATTTTATTATTTTTGTCTTGCAAAATTTCATTTCCCTTTTGCTGTAGATTCTCAAATTTTTGCTGTTGTGCTTGCATTTTGTTTAGATTTAATGTTCCTGTTTTCAAACCTGAGTTTTGCTCTATTTTTCTTAAATCTGCTTCAGTTAAGTTTGTAGTTGTTTTTGCCATAGGTGCTATTATCTTGTTAGTTGCTTGTATTGCACTGCCTGTTATTGCTGGTATAGTTCCCATTGTTGTATTTCTTGTAGAAATATCTTCTGCACTATTTAAAATTCTATCTATATCATATTTCTTTTTCTTCTTTTGGCTTTGATTTTCTGCATTATTAAATATTCTATCCAAATCAAATTGAGCCATAATAGCACCCCTTATCCATTTAATTTGTTAACTATGGTTGCTGCTTCGTCTTTGGTTATTCTTCCTTGTGCTAAAGCACTGCTTATCAAGTTTTCGATTTTTGTAGTGTTTTTAGTCAGTGCACTTAAGCTCTTAGTAACCATCAATAAAGTAGAAGCATTATTACTTAACTTTGTGTTAGTGTTAATTTTAGTTGCATTTTTTGCCCCCATAAGTCCTGCTCGTAAAGCTCCTAATATCTTATTAGAACTGATGTCTCCATCTGTCGTTGAATCGACAGTATAATCACCTTCTTTAGCAAGTGCAGCAGCAAGTTGTCTTTCAGCTCTTGCATTTTCTATTGCATATTGCCTTTCTTTTTGATTAAATTCTTCTCTCCATTGTTTTCTAGATTCTTCATACTGTTCTTGTTTTTGTTTAAACTCTGCATTCCATTGGTCTTGAGCACGTTGTCTTTCAATTTCAGCATTTATTTGAGCTAATACATTTTGATATCTATTATAATAATTATCATTTATATTCTGTAATTGTGTTTGCTTTTGTTGTAAAAGTTGATTTCTATATTGGAATCCTTGAAGTGACAATTCGAGCTCTTGTTGTAAAGCATTGTAAGCAATTTGAGCTAACGCACTATTGTTTGCAAGTTGAGCTTCTTTAATTCCATTGTCATAGTTAAGCGCAGCCTTATTATAACTTTCCATTGCACTTGCTTTTCTGTTTTGATATGTATTCCACATGCTAACTTGCATACTCTGTGCATACCCGCTATTAGATAAACCATTTGTTGCTAAATTTTCTGCATTTGCAGAATAGTTATTACTTTGTTTTTGCCAGTCAGAATATGCTCCTTTTTGCTCTTTTACATAATCTTTTCTTGTTTGTTCTTTCTCTTGATTAATCTTATCAATCGTAAAATCTGTTTGTTGTTGCTGAGCTTCTTTCTGCTCTTTTGCATAATCTTTAGTTGCATTTATCTGGTTTTGATAATATTTATCCGAATTATTTACCATATCATTATACATGTTTTCTGATTTTGTTAATTGTTCTTGTTTTTCATTTTCTATATTTTTAAAACGTTCATCTTCATAATTAACAGCATACTTATCCATATTCTACCTACCTTTTCACATAACTTCCCACATAACTTTCTAATGTCAGTTTTTCAACACTAAAAGGTTTTGTAGCGCTCAATTTAATCTGAATACTCTTCCATTTTTTCTTTTTAATTCTGGCCACTATATAACCTTTAACATTTTTATATGTATCTATATTTTCAAAAGTTTTATTATCAACTTTAACAGACACCAAAATACTCTCTCCAGACATATTTACAATACAACCTTTTTTATTTGTAGTTTTTTGCATCTGTGGATATTTAAACTCATCTTCAAGTGTTGTCCAATATGATGTAATATTGCGTTCTTGCGTAAAATCTGTTAAAGTATAAATTCCATCATTAGTTCCCACATAAAGAATACCATCATTTTCTATTGCAAATGTAATAGTTTTTTCAAGTTCCCAATAAAACCACTCATATTCAGTGTGTGTGTTATTTGTAAACATTGATCTACTATCGGCCAGATAAACTTTATTACCAACAAATACTAACAAATATCCTTTGTGTTCACACAAAATTAAATTCTCATAATTCTCCTCTTGGAGCATTTTATTATCCACTAAACTACTCCTGTGTGATGCCACTTGTTCTGTAGTAACATCTCCAGTAATTGCTTCCATTCCTCTGTCTGAAAAAAATACAATATCATCATTAAAATTTATTCCTGTAGCCACACATCCTAGTGAAATACTAGAGTGTGATGAAGGATATAGCTTTCCATAATCGCTATCTGTGGCTGGATTATGATAAAAAATTGAAGTATTTGCAGAAGAAGGTTTCTTAAATACCCATAATGCATTATTTCCACTTACCATTGCTGTTATTGGACTTAAATCAAGACCTTCATTATAAAAATCTAAATCACTTACATATCTTGGATTTCTAAGAGAGCTGTGAAAAATAGTATTAGGGTAATCTTGATTTCCACTAAAGAATACCCTATTATCAAATAATTCTAATAGAGTGCACTTTAATATTTTTTCTTTTTCCCCAGATACTGTTTTAGAAAATTGAATAATTACATTATCTGTCCCAACAGAATCAGGTTCTTCAGGAGCTGTATTAAATGTTATTTTACCATTTACCTTATCTACAGAAAAATCTGTTGTCTCAACATCATTCACCCAGGCTTTGACTGTATAGTCCGAATCTAAATCAGTTGTGTCTAGACAATATTGGGTACTTTTTCCATCTGCACAAAAAGTATTTTTTCTTTCTCCGGTAAGCAAATTAACATCTTCTAATGTTTTTCCTCCTCCTCCAGGTGCTCGCGATATTGTTGTAGTAGGAATATATCCTGTTACATCTTTTACTGTTTGTCCGTTATACTCTAGATAATTTATTCCATCTTTAAAAAAGAAAATGTTATTATGAACAAAGCCACAACTTTTTTTTGGATTCAAACCATTTTCTTTTATTTTTGTTAATACTTTTGTTTTCATGTTGTAATCATATAAAGAAACTCCTGCATGTATAATCATATGTTTTACATCTAAAATAGTATAGAAATTTATACTAAAAATATTTAAATCAAATAATTTAAACAATTCTAAGCCAGGTCTTGTTTCAATGTTTTTTCCTAATTCATTGCCATAATTTTTCCACATATTGAGTGCATCTGGGCTTCTCATTAAAGAATTATTACTTTTGGTAAAATCAACTCCTCTGAAATTGCCATAAACTCTAGTAATTAAACTTCCACTTACTTCTGACATAGTCTCCTCCTAAAAATCTATTCCACCTTCTATTGAACAGCTTGATTCACCGAATCGTGGATCTAATCCTTGTTTTAGTTCGGTATATCGGTTTGCATATATTTGTCCATATTGATTTGAAACATCACTTTTTAATAAATCAGCTGCAACTCCATAAGGCATTATTTCAAGTGCATCTTCGCTAATTTCAAGTTTTGTAGTGTCTGGACTTGAATGATTAATTTTTTTAGGATATCTGTAATAATAAACGATAGCTTCGCCTGATTCCTGAAATTCTATAATGTTGCCAAACCTTTCATAGTTTAGTCCCTTTATTTTATTCAATTGATAAAAGTTATCTAAATCTTCCAGTTCAAATTTTGAATTTTCTGTTGCTTCTACTATTTCTATGGCAGGAATTTTCTTTATTCTTGCTAATTCATGTTGAATTTGGTCTATTACATCATTTATTTTACTTGCAAAGTCTGGGTCATCTGTTAAGTTCTTATTTTCAGTATTTATTTCTTCAATTAATCTAAACACCTTTTGTTTCATATCCCCTAAAGTCATAGTATCCTCCTTACTCCTTATCCGGAGATTTTAACAATTTATATTTTTCAATTGCTTCATCGATTGTAAGCATTATATATTCACTTATTACAAAACCTTGTCCTTCAATGTATATAAGTAATTGTTCTGGTTCCAACTCTATTTCTTGATGTTCCTTTTGAGAAACTTTTCTTCCATTTCTCATAATATATTCTTTTTCAACATCCTTTATTAAAATATTGTTTATAATCTTATCTACTATATGTATTTTATATCCTTCACCCTCTTCAAAGTCATTGCATAATTCTATATCTTTGCCGTTATTTTTATATCCACCATAAAATCTAACATTAGGTGTTATTACATATTTTTCTAAACTTTCTAACTTATCCATTTTAACCTCCTGCGTGCACTGAGGAATTGCACCTCTTCTTCTCTTTTTGCACGATAAAAGACATACCATTAAAGGTATGTCTTATTTTTAATAAATTACAGCAACTTTTACAGCTACATTTTCTGGAACAACTACTATAGTTCCATCATTATTTGCATATTTTGCACTTTCAATTCTAATAGCTACAATGCCTCCTGCCGGTATATCTGCAAGAGTTAAATTACTATCTGCTGCTGCATAGCTTCCTTTTGTTGGAGCTTTTACAGAAACATCATAAGCTGCCTCTCCTGTATTTTGTGCAATAATAGTTAAATATTCAGAACCTGCAAAGTCGTTTGGTATTTTAAAACTTACACCATCTGCAGCTGCTGTTGCAGCCTCAAATGTTAATTTTTCAATTGAATTAAATTTTACTTTTACTGGTTTTATTTCTTTTACTGCCATATTAAAAATCCTCCTTATATAAAAATTAGCTCCCATAAGGGAGCTTTATTTTAGTGAGCTAAAATAACATATAGTTCTTTTGGTCTTACTAATTTACCACCGTAAACATGTAAACCTTTTACGATGTCAGTAAAACCTTTTTCTTTTCTTGCTTTTTCAACTTTATCAATTCCATTTGCTAAAGCCATAGCTTTTTTAGTTCTAATCATTTCATAATCATCTGTTCCATCATTATATAGATTATTAGACATTCTCATGTAGCAGTTATTATATTTTCCAACTGCACCTCTTTTAATATATTCTACATTATCTGTAAATATTGTTTGTAGTTTCTTTCTACAAGCTGTTAAATGTTCTCCATTTAAGTCAGCAGCTAATTCTGTTTTTGTAGTTACACCATTTTTATATAGTTTTACTAGTCCTGCATCAATAGTTGCAAATGGATCAGATTCTGCAGATATATCTGTACTTTGAGATCTCATGTCTTTACGAGCTTCTTTTGCAAGAGTTCCTACGAACTTATCGTAATCTTCAGCTAAAGCTTCTTTTGCTTCATAAAATTGAGTTTCTAGGTAGCCAGGTTTGCTTTGAGCTCTGTCAACATCATCAACTTCAAATGCAAAGGCTTTGAATTGATCAATATCAAGATATTGTGAATTATCACCCAAATTCTCAACATTTAAATCCTTTCCTGGTATGTAAGTTTGTATAGTAGGTCTCACAGCACCAACTATTTTAAGTCTAGCACCTTGTTTAGCCTCTTCACTAAATTGGTAATTACACCAATTTGCTAACAATAAATCATTTTTTAATTCTCTTTGGCAATATTTTGACCAAAATTCAGGTTTAAAGTTACCTGCCATATTAATTCCTCCTTTATTCTACCACTTTGGCATAGATTTTCGAATTAAATCTAAATTCTTTTCTATTTCTGAAGGAGACATTCTGTCATATTCTGCTTCAGAAATAAAATCTTTATCTCTTTTTGGATTAGAATTAGTTAAATCTCCAACCTGTTCAATTTGTGGTTTTGGTTGTACTTTACGAAATAATTCGTAAGCTTTTTTTGCTGAAACAGTTTCAAGTCCATTATCCTTAATGAAGTTTTTATATTCTTCACTTGCTAAAACTTTCTTGTCTGCTCCAATGCTTAAAAGTTCCTTTTCACTTTCTATTGCTTGTCTTTTTTCTGCAAGAGTTTTAAAAATAAGTTTTTCTCTATGAGTCATGTTTTCAGGGCCTATTTTTGTAAGTCTATCTACCTCTTCTACTATGTCTTCATATCCTGAGTTTATAATATCCTCAGCATCAGCATTTGCTAATATTTGTTCTTCTCTATCTGTAAAATTTCTTTGACTTTGAGTAGGTATTTTTACCCCTTGCTCCTCATAGTATTCTTTTAATTGTTTAGTAGCTTCTTGCATATCATTTGTGCCAAGACCAGCACCCACAACATTCATAAGTTCAGAATAATTAGAATATTTTTTTTCATATTCTCTTCTTAACTTTCTTTCCATATTGCGTTTTTTTCTAGCCAAAATCTCATCTAATTCAGCTTCAGTGTATTTCTTTTCTTCCTCTACTATAGGTTCAGTGGTGGTTTTTTCACCTTCAACGACTTCTTCTGTGGCTTGTTCTCCCACATTTTCAGTAGTATCTTCAACTACTAGGTTTTCTGTTTTTTCATCTTCCATTATTAATCCCTCCCATTTTTTTATAAGTGTTTGTCTTCACTTACCCATACAGTTTTAAGTCATAAATGCTTGGACTAAAAAATAGCAGTCAAACCTTCGTTTAACTGCTGTATATTTCACAACCCTTTAACTATAAGAATAGTTAGTAGCTGTTGAAAACTAATTTAATTAACTATTTTCCAGTCCTCTGCAAGCATATCAGCTTGACTTGCCAACCAACCTAATTGAACTCCTGATGTTCCTACAAATGCTATTGCTTTATTTCCTATTGCATCATGTTCAGCATTTATTATTTCATCATTAACGTTTTTGTAACTAATATTAGTTGCTAATTCTATGTATTGATTTTTACCATTCCAACCTTTTCTTTGTACTCTTTTTCCTCTTTTTAAATTAGAAATTGCTTCTCCAAATGTAAATGTTTGTAAATCTAATGTAGACTCATCAATATCATCACAGACAACCCAATTATCAGCAACTATATTATCTAAATCTACAAATATATCTTCTGTTTCTAAAAATGGTATTACACTTCCATCTTTACAATGCATTGTTATTGTTTCGTTTTCTTTTACCCAATAACCTCTCCAATGTTCTCTTTTTATTTTATGGCCTTGTTTTAATGCTTCATATGCTTTTTTAAATTCCATTTATTTTTCCTCCTCCTCTAATTTGATACATTTATTTTCAAATTTTTTATATGCGTCGAAATACAATTCTTTTTTATCTCCATTGTATGTGCATTCATAATACATACCATCGAATAGAGTTGTACTTAATAATGCTTTATGGTTTTGTAATGTTTTACAATACCAAACATCAAACACCTCAAACTCTGGAATATTATCACTCTTGTCTAAATGTTCAAGTGCATATTGTTTTACTATTTCTTTACACTTCTCAATAAATTCTTTGCTTCCCATATTACTGAACCTCCCTTGTTATTCCTTTTATTGCCCAAAATTGAGCTTCTTCTAATTTTGTTAGTATGAGTGATGTTTCTCTGCTAGGTTTGCAATTATGGTCTATTACATCATACATATTAGAAAATGAACTTCTAATTAGTTCTATTCTATCTTGCTGTTCTTTGCTTACCTCTACAAATTTTGCTCTATCATTCATTGTTTTTACCCCCCTTTTAAGCTATTTGTTGACTTTCACTTAATTGTTGTGCCTGTGCATCTGGATCATTATTAATAAACTGCATTGCTTTTTGTTTCATTAATTGAGCTTGTGAATTTATCTCTGCTATTTTTGCTTGTTCCTCTTCCATTTTCTTTATTGCTTTTAACAACTTTTGTTTTGGCATTGCACTATCATCATCTAGTGTTTCAACATAGACTTTTAGTTCTTGTAATCTTTGTGCACTAAAATATCCACCCTTTAAAAGATTTTCAAGACTTTGTTCTTGTGCAAATTTATCGTAAGCACCGCTTTGGTGTTACATCAACTTTCACATCTGCTTGTAATTTTTCTAAAATACTTCCTTCCACTGGTACAAGTGCTACTGTAGTTTCTCCTGTTGGACCTGTTATTTCCTCATCAAGTGTTAAGCCATCTCTATTATAAGTTTTTATATGATCAAGTAAAACCCTAGCAAAACACTCGATGAAGTATTTTAAATTACCATTTTGTTCTTTTAACGGTTGTTGAGCTGCTTGTTGAACAGCTAAAATTGCTCTTCCTGATGCGTTTTGAAGAGTGCTATTATTTAAACTTCCGCTTGCAACATCTGAAGCATTTGCTAGTTCTCTTGATACATTAATTAAATCATTCATTAAAGCCTGTACATCACTACTCATTTGAGCAGGACTAACATTTGTAAATATCTTATTTACATCTTGTACATCAGAACCCTTAATTTTTATAATTGCACCAACTTTATTTATATCTTTGGGGTTTTGGATTTTTTCAATTGCAACTGCTTTTGTTGGATAGGCTGTAAGTTTTGCTACCAATGCTCTCCTCATTAGAGTTTTATTAACTTCCAGTTGGTTTGGAATCAAAGGTTCAACTTCTCCTTGACCTCTTGCACTTCCTTCCTTTTCTTCCCAAATAAAATGAATTACAGGATAATAACTTAACCCTGTATTTGTATCTTTCTTGATTTCTACATATCTGGTTGATTTTGCATAATGAACTTTGCCGTCTTTCTTATATAACTTTGTAACAATTGTTACCATATCATCTTTTTCCAGTTTAGATTCTTCTCCACTTTCTTCAAAGGTTTCATTATCACCCACAATCAAGTTTGCTGATTCTTCACTTACTCCACAATCTATAGCAATTTGTCTTGCCTCAATTACAGATACTCTTTGTTTTACAAGTATATATGGTTGTTCTTCTATTTCATCATTGTTTTCATTTCCATAGTAAACATCAACCTTTGAAAGAATTTTTATTTTAGGAGTAGCTTTTTTCTTGTTATAATCAATGTAACAAACACATTCTCCGTTTATTGCTGCATTTTTACAAATCTTCTGTATTTTCTTATCTAAGTTTTCATTTTCCCAGATTTTTGCAGCCTTACGATTTAACAATTTACAAACTTTTTCTGAAGTTTCTTTAAACTCATTATTTTTCAAGTTTTCACTTGAATAAACTATAGCCCACAAATACTGTATTACTACACCAACTTTGTAACGAACGATAGGTTTAATGTAATTTAATTGTATCGGTTCAATTCCTGTTATCTTAAGGTCTTTGTTTTGGTCTCCACCAAACATTCTAAAATTCAAATCTGTTTGTGTGTACATATTTTTTAATCTCATGTAGTCCTGTCCTTGTTGATATAATGCCCAAATATCGGTTTCTTGCACATCTTTTAAATCCATTTCCTACCTCCTAAATCTCTGTAGATATATCTTTTTGCCCAAGTGATGTTCCATCAAATCTATCTATATTCTCAAGTGATTCTAAAATCTGCTTTTCTTTTAATCTATTCTCTCTATCGTCTTCCTCTTGTCTCTTATGTTCCTGATATGCTTTTACAGGATTAACAATTTTTTTATTGTAAAAAATACACATAAAAAATGCAAACATAAAAATGTTTGATATTTGTATAGTTAATATAATTAATAAAATTTCAATTAATTTCATAATCAAACTCCTTATTAAATAATTTCAATGTCTTCTCCATAATCACTATAATCCTCATTTTCACTTTGAAATTGTAATTGTGTATCATTTTGAATTATAATTTCATCTTCCATAAATACAACCTGTTCTATTATTCTGTATGCTATAGCTAATCCCATTACAAGGTCATCATGTTCTCCTTCTTGGGCTTCTGCTCTACCTTTTTCATTTTTTATAAACATTAGCATTTCTTTTAATGTATCACTATCATTTATAAGTTCAACTGTATCTCTTACTATTTTTACAAGGTTAGATATTATAACTGGTCTAGTAACGCTTGTAGTTCTAAAGCCATAAGATTTTTCCATTATTCCGCTGAATTTGTCTTCACGTTCTCTTATGTATAAGTTTGGATATCCTAATCTTTGCAGCTCCTTAATAGGGAAACTATCAAAATTACTTTCAATACCAATAAGTGCTTGCTTATAATACATTCCTAAACAGTACATTTGTTTAGAATACAAATCTGCATCCATTTGATGCTTCAATACTGCAACTTGTTCTCCAGTTTTTGCATCTAAAACATGTCCTGTAAAGAAATCAGAACCATCTCCTGCAGTGTCTCCACCTATACCATACTTCGTAATATGTGGTGTATTTGGAACTTTATATATTTTAATATATCCATTTGGATCATTTACCCATTTGATATTAGATATTTTGTTTTTCTTGTATGGTCTATCTGTATAATGATTAAGTGTTCCAAATGCTGGCAATGTGTCGTCATAATCATATTCAAAATAACCTATTTTCAATGGTTTAGGTGCTTCATCTATTCTTGCAATTATTTTATCTTTGTCAAAAACACAATTACCACTGCTTAAAAAAGCTTCATCTGCAGTGCATGGATACTCTTGTTTTATTAACTCCTTATTTAGCATTTTTTTGTATTTAGAATAGTACCACCACAGTTGTTCATCTTCTAAGTGTTTTACATATTTAAGCCACCTTAACCTTTCATATATCCAATCTTCTCTTGTATCAACTCTTTGCAAAAAGTTTTCTTTAGTTTGCTTACTTGCAAACTCAATTCTATATTCCTTAGTTCTCCACCACTCGTAGAAAACATTTATATGTGCTCCTGATTTCCACATCTCCCTAAAATCATTAAATCCATTTGCTGTCGTTTCAAAAATTTTAATAGAACTTTTAGTTAATGCTTCACCTAAGCCCGCTAATATGTTTGAAACACCATTTCTCCAGAAAGCAACTTCTGAACCATGTAGAAAATTAATTGTCCTTGATCTACCTACATCTTTTGTTGCAGTATCGGCTGACCAACTACTATTTAGCTTTTCAAATAATAATTGTCTCTTGTTGTTGAATTTTTCTGTTGGTTTTATGGCATCCGGCAATTGGTTATAAACATATTTTGCTTTATTTTGAAATATTGCTTCGGTATTTGAAGACTCATCAGCCAAAGTAATTCCTTCAAAATTTCTTTGAGTTATAGAACATGCAAGCTGATATGCAGTAATTGCAGTTGTAAAACCCTGTTGCCTTCCTTTTAGAATTAGAATTGATATATCTGTTATTTCTCTATTTTCAAAATCTTTCTTTGCCTTATTTAGAATTTTAATAAAATCATTTTGAACTTCATTAAGAAAAAAAGGAATAACATTTTTATCCTTGTCTACAACAACAAAAAGAAGTTCAATTAATTTTTCTGGATACTCTTGAACTTCACTTCTTAACTGTTCATTTTTTATTATTTCATTTGCAATTGCTTGTCTTAACTTTTTGTCTTGAAAAATGCTGTGTTTATTCTGCCATAAATCTTTTCTTTTTTGAATAAGTTCATCGGCACTATATATCAAATCAAATCCTCCAGTTTTACATTTACATCACCAGTATGTTCGACTTCTTGTTTATCCGACCAACCGAAATTGTTTTTTAGATTAAAAATAACACCTGTTGCAATGCTCTTTTTAAAAAGACAAGTTTCTACAAATTCTTCAATTCTTGTTTTGGCTTCTTCAATAATATTCGCATATTCTCCGACCATATTTTTTTTGATATTCAAGAAGTGTCTTTCTACTTAAACCAAGATGTCTAGCAAGTCCAGAAACAGTATATGGGATTCGCCCTTTGTTGCATATATCAAAGTATTCATCAATTAAAATTTTCATTTCTTCAGCATTTTTATACTTTCTATTTCCTCCAACAATAATACGTTTTTCATCTTCCCCCATATTCTCACTTCCTTTTGCACGCAACTTTTAAATTACATTTATCACAGTCTTTTTTGCGAGTTTGTTTATGTTTCTTTGTAAAAGCCAGCTTTGTATAATATTCTCTTACAATATCTTCTGCTAACGCACTACCTTTTTGTTTCATGTTTTTCCCTTTATACAAAGAATTGACTAGGATATTCTTTGTTTGTATTTTTAGAAAGAAGGTCATTATGAAACCATATATTAATTGCCTAGTATCATTAATATTAATAATAAAACAAAAATTGTGCTGAACATAATCAACACAATTTTCATTTTGTAGTCTTGGGCATGCCCTTTCGAGCAACTACTTACTTTTTGACTTGATACAATTTTAGCACATTTAAACCGAACAAAACGAACAAATATAAATTTTTTTTATTTTTTTTCAAAAAATCTATTAATTTTCATCCTAATAGAATCTGCTGTATATTTATTTTTACTAAATCTCTCGTTCATCGCGTGAGCAACTTGATTATAATTTTTGTTATCATAATAAACGTACCTTATAATTTGTCTTAATTCGCTATCTTCAACATAATTAAGATCATATTCAACTTGTTTTATTAATCTATCAATTTTACTTTCCTTGTTTCTAATTAATTTTCTATACTTCTTTTTTGCTTTTTGAAATTTAGGTTTCTCTAACCCCTCTATTTTGCAAGTGTGCTCTGTGTAAGGAAAATTCGAGCTACTTCCTCTAACACTGTCAACAACAATATTTTGAGGCTTGTCCTCAAGTTTCTGTAATCTTTTTCTTAGGTCCTGTAACTCAATGTGCATTGCACTTATTTGTGTTAAAACACCTTTATCCATTTGTTTCCTCCTTTATATACCCCCAATTTTTTACAGGTTTAATTTTAAAGCCTTTTTTACGTAATCTGCATATATTTACTCTTAATGTTTCTTTTGTAAAATATTTACTCATATTTTCGTAACTGCATTTGTTGTTTCCTAGTGCATTTAATATTCTAGTTTCTATTAAAGTACACATGTATTTACCTCCGTTATTTTATTTGTTTTTCAAACCATTAATATTATTTTTTTCAACAATGTTTTTTTCTTGTTCATCAGAGTATTTTTTCCAGCTTTTGATTTCTTTTTTAAGCCCTTTATTCTCGTTTTCCAGTTCGTTACATTTTATAATAGCCTTCTGCTTTCTATCTAATTGTTCATTCCTTAGTAAGTGTATTCTGTGTTCTGCTTCATACATATTTTCGAGCCTCTTCACTTCCTTTAATACTTTTTTATAATCTGATAAAATTATTTCTTGAATATAAATCAATTCGTCAGCTTTATTTATTTTGTCTTTATTGTTTTTCTCGTATTTTATCCAATGTTCCATTGTTTTTACAGCTTCTTCTATACTATTTTCTTTCACTTAAAACACCTCCTAAAAATTCCTCTTTATATAAAACTATTAATATATTTTCTGGCAAATAACTAGATTTAATTGCTTTCATATTAAAATAATCTGCAATTTTTTTACATTCTCTGTAAACTTCTTCTTGGCATATTACTACATATTTATACCTTTGTTTATATGATATTTTTGATATAGATTTTACTAATTTTTTAAATTGTTTATAATATATTCCCGTAGTAAGATTTTTCATTTCTGCAAATATTTCTTCTAATTCTTCAAAAAGTTCATCAGCTGTTTTCACTATGTATCACTCCTCTCAAAATTTCTACAAGTATAATTAGGCTCATATTCTGGAATTAAAAATTTGTCACTTAATGTACAAATTTCTACTCCATCTACTATTTTTGCTGTTTTATAAAATTTACAACTTTTGCATAATCCTCTTGTGTTAGTAATTTGTTTTTCTATAAATTTTGTTGCACTAAATGGCATATCTTATTTACTCCTCTCCTAATAAGACTTCTGCTCTAATAAATTTTACAGTTGCATAATAACTTGATAAGCTTTTCTCTTCTTTAGAACTTTCTAATAGTTTTTCAATTTTTTCTATATTCTCTTTTGTTGGCTCTTTGTCTGTTACAAAAGATATTAAAACATTAACACCAACCGCTTCTATTCCGTAACCCACAATTCTTTATAAAATTACTATATACTCTATTGCATTGTAATGCTGATAAAAAGTATTTATATTTCATATCTTATTTACTCCTTCTACGTTTCTTTCCAAATTTTTGTCTTCTTCTTTCTTCTCTATTTCTTGGTCTTGGATTTTCAGCTTCATATAATGCTTGTAATTTTAATCTTTGTTCTTCAGTTAATTTTATATCTGTGTATTCGTATTCCATATATCTTATTTACTCCTTTATCAATTTTCTGCCACACATCGGGCAATAATTTATTTGAAAGAACTGACTTGGCTTATATCCATCATTGTCTTGTCCTTCTATTTCAACATATAACATATATCCCCAAAACTTTTTTTGATTAATAATTTCCATATGCGTTTCTTCTTCGTTATCTATATCTAATATTTTTTTATTATTTATTGTTTTTTCACAGTATTCACACATATCTATTCTCCTTTTTCATAACTAATCACAAACCACAGCCATTTATATATAGGAGGATTACATTTTAATGTTAATCTTCTGGGAATAATATAGTAGTACCATTGGCTGTGATAATATTTCGCTCTATGTATCCCTATTTTTAACATATCTATTCTCCTCCTAAAATTAAATTTTCGTGTGTTTTCAACCATTCTTCCTTATAACTTTTTAATACAGTCTCTGCTTGTTTCTTTGTTTTGTAACAATTTCCTTCTGCGATTCTAACTTTGTCTAAATCATCACAATTTATTCTTTTTGAAACATCAGGTTCGCAACCTACACAGTGACTTATATGATAATAATTTTCTCCAAATTTAGGTGTATATTTATTCATCTTCTCCTCCTTCTATCTTTAATATTTCTAATATGTAATATTTTTTATTAGGCTCTGCACCCCATTTTTCTTTGCCTTGTCCTACTCTTAATTTACATTTACACTTAACTTTTGGGCTATCTCCCCTATATCCATTTCTAAAAACAATTTCTATATCCTTAAATTGATTTTTGTCATATTCTTTTATACTTTTAAAATTTTCTACTATTGTATCTGTAAAAGGAAATCCTATAACTTCATTTCCTAAACATTTATTATAATATGGCTTTATTTCTCTATATTCTTCCTTCTTCTCGCCACTTTTTATCATATCGAACCATTTTTGCTTTATTGGTAAAACTATCATATTTCTTTTCCTTCCTAGGCTAGACATTTCTGTCTAGCCTTGACGTTTAATTTATAATTTGTAAACTTCTATCTATATCTTCTGGAATATTTCCTTCCCATACATAACTATTTTTTAAGATATACTCGTTATATGTATTAGCAGTTTTGTTAGCTCTCATTTTTGCTTGTTCTGCCCAGCTTTGCTTTTCCTCATTATCACTTGTTTTATACATATCATAAGTTGCTTTATCTGTTTTGTAGCTTGCTATCATACTTCTGCAAGAATCTTCTACTTTTTTCATTGTGTCATAACTTGTCCTATCTTCTATCTTTCTGTCTACCCATTCTACTTTATTCGTGAACCAAGTCTTGAACCATCCACCTAGTACCCCACCTATTACGAAACCTCCAAATATTATTAAACCTAAAATTATAATTCCAAATATTTTTAATCCCTTCATTATTGAACCTCCTTGTATGTTACTACTGTATCTTTCACTTCAAATGGTATATCGCTATATAAGTATGTTCCTGTCCATTCTATATACTTTCCATCTGGTGTAAAAAAGAATATTCCATTATCATTTGAACCATAAGAACCATCTACATCTGGTAACCATTTGTTTTCCCTTGAATATGTGCCTCCGTATATTAGCTCATAGTATTCACTGTCTGGTGTTAAAAAACTATTTAAACTTGATATTTTCCCATCAACAATAAACTTTCCAGCACATGCACCATTTTCTAAAAATAATGCTACATATCCTAGTGGTTTCTCCACCTCGCATACTAAAGTGTTTGCTTTTTCTCTTTGTCCATTTACCCAATAAGTCCTGCGTATTAAATTATATCTTTCTAAGCTGTAGTCTATATCTGTTGGTGTTGGTTGATTTTTAGATAATTTATCTCCTATACTTAAAGTAGATTCTATTTCTTTTTCTGTATTTGTTGGTGTTGCTTCTGTACACCCCGTTAATAAAATTGCTCCTAATAATATAATTCCTAACAAAATAACTATTTTAAATTTTTTCATTTTCCATATCCTCCATTAATAGATTTTTCAATTCCTCATTTTCCCTATTTAGTTTATTATATTCAATTTCTAATCTCATAGCCTTTAAACAAATAAATAAGTTTATAGCTATTAATACTGCCACTAGTATCTTTAAAAATTTATTTTCATTCTTCATTTTTCTGCCACCTCGCAACATTTCAAATCGTTTAATATTCTAGCTTTATATTTTCTGTTACTTTTGTCTTTCTCTAATGTTTCTATATTAGCCCTTGCTGTTTTTAATTCACTTAAAATTCCTTTTCTAATAAAACAATTTGCAAATCCTTGCATAGTTTTTATTAAATTTAATTCATCTTTGTATTTTCTTCTTTCAATTCTCACATTTCTCAAACTGTTGTACACCTTTATTCTTTGCACAGCGTTTAATTTACTTATTTCAATTTCATGTAGTAAATCTTCTTGTTTTAATTCTTCATTCTTCAGTAGCATTTGTGTATTTTTTTCTTCATCATCAAGACTTTCAAAAAATTCCTGCATATCTTTTAAAAATTCTTTATATTCTTCCAAACTTTTCATTTTATCCTCCCATTTTTATTTGTTCATTTTTATTTGTTCACCATTAGTAGTATTTCTATCTGAAAAAGCATCAATAAAATTTTCACATTCATATTTACCTTTAAAATTCACGTTTAGCAATAGATTACATCCAAAACACTTTGCACATTTTACTCTTTATATCTCATGTTTTTTTGTCATTTTTTATTAATTCTCCTTTTTTTATTGTGTTTCTGTCATTTTGATTAATGCTTTACTTATCTTATATTTTGTAAAACTCACTGTTTTTAATATTTTACTAGAAGTAACTTTATTTACTGACTTTTTTATTATTAAGTTTACATTTTCTAATTATGTAAAAGTCGCTTTATTTTTTTATATTAAAAAACTTCAGTTCTTGCATCTTTTTGTTATTTCTAACTTGTGTAATTCCTATATACCTTAATGTTGTTTCCTGGTTTGAGTGATTTAAAATATCCATTACCAACGCTATATCTTTACCACTTTCCTTGTATAGGAAATACCCAAAAGTTTTTCTAAGAGTATGTGTACCAGTGTTATGTATTCCATGTCTTTCACACACACTTTTTACAATTTGATAAGCTCTCTGACGTGTTATTGGTCTCAATGTTTGCCTACTTCGAAAAACATATTCTTCTGGATCTTTATCAAAAGCATAATTATCTATTGCTCTTTTTAAATATGGATTCCAATTATAGCTTTTTTGCTTGCCGGTTTTCTGTTCTCTGATGTTATAATAATCTTTTTGCAAATCTTTAACCTTAAACAATAAAATGTCTGAAATTCTTAGACCGTGTGTATATTCCAAGCAAAAACATTAAAGCATTCCTCTCACTTTTTTCTTTCAGGTCGTTATAGATATCTTCTACAACAACCTTGTCTCTAATCGGTTCTACAAAGTTCATATTTCCTCCTATTTCGTTATATGTTCACCATTTTTCTGTGTGAATTTATCGCAATTTTCAAGAAGTCCAACCTGATGATTTGTTATAATACAAACATTGTGTTCGTCGCCCTTTATGTCAAATTGCTGCACTCTAAATTCACAATTTTCACAATTTAATTTTGCGTGCCACGCCATTTATAATCACCTCTTTTAAATTTTCATAGACATTAATTTGCAAAATAGATTATGTTGAGTATTGCTGTCTAAGCTTGCAAATTCTTTTGAATTTTTTATCTCTCCAATTTTTTGAATTTTTTCTGCATAACTTCCTGGAGAATTTTGCTTATATTTATTTAATAATAAAATAAATAAATTATTATTATATTCTTTCTCTGTGTCCGTTCTGTTGTCCTTTTGTTGTCCGTTTTGTTGTCCATTTTGTTGTCCCTCAAATTGGTATAACGCCCATTTTTCAATACTTACACTTGTCCATTTTGTTGTACAACTTTTTTTAATCATACCCTCATTTTGTAAAGTTGACAAAAATGCTTTTACAGTCTTTCTATCCCAACTCCATTCCTCTGCTAATTTTAGCTCTGATGTTATAAAACTTCCTTTTTTTATTGGAATAATTTTTCCATTTAAAAGTATTTTAGTATCTTTATAATTAGCTTTAAAAAGTAACGAAATCCATGCTTCAAACGCACTGAATTTTCTCTTCTTGTTCCAAAGCCAATGTTCTTGTATTTTTCTATGTAGTCTAATCCATCCTTCCATATTTCCTCCTTGTGAAAAAAATCTAAGGTAATTATGCCATACCTTAGATGAAATTTTTTCCAAATTCTTTTATAAATTCTTCTCTTGTATGTGTTTCTTCAAATTTTTTCTGTCCAATTCTATGTAGCCAATCTTCATAGTTTCTAATATTGCTATGTTCTCCTCTGCAAATAGGAATTACTAATCCATGCTCCATACTTTTGCTTCTATTCATACCACCAAAAACTTCATGAAAATCACATTTTGCAGCACCACATATAAAACATCTATCTAAATTATCAGTTAAAATGCTATATCTATTTCTTTCTTTTTTAGCTTGTTTCCTAGATATTTTCTTTATAGGATGCTTTGCCTTTTTTGCTGATATTGATTTTGGAAAAGCAAAAGTACTATAATCTATACTCATTTTTTTAATTATCCCCCTTGCATTTTTAGAATTAATTTGTTATAATTTATTCAGTTTTCTTATTTGAGTTGCTTAATCAATCTTGGTTGGCAACTCTATTATTTTGCCTTTTTCATCATTGTCAATAAAACTATCTTCATCGATAATATTCATTTCTCGCACACAAATAGCCTTAGCTTCTGCTTCATCACCACTGTTCAATGCAATTAAAATATTTTTATAGTTTTCGTAATGATACTCATTTGCATTTTTTCTATCTTGCTCAGACATAGTAACACCTCCTATTATTTCATATATTTTTTTACTGCTAATACAAATATAATTAGTAAAGTTAATGTCTTTAATATAACTTGTCCAGTTAATTTAGTTCCTAAATCCAATGCTCCAACTTGTCCGTAAAAGCATCCAAAAACTAAAAATTGCTATTATTCTTCTCATTTACTCACTCCCTTATCAATTTTTTCTAAAATCTTATTTACTACTTCAACTCCTATGTCTAAACCCATACACCAATATCTAACTGCTTCTTTATCTGCAATTTGTTTAACTCCAGTGTACTTAATTCTCGGAAAATCTTTTGCATTAAACATATTTCTTGCGGTTGCTTCTCCTATTGGTAGCACTTTCATTAAATCTAACGGTGTAATAACATCAGGTAAATCCTCCCATTTTGACATTTTTATCACTCTCCTTTATTTGTCGTACTTATTGTTCGTTGTAAGGCTAAAAAAATTTGCACTATTGACACATCAAATATTTCTGCAAATATCCCTTTTGCTTTATCACTAGGATTTCTTTCGCCCCTTTCAATCATTGATATGTAATCTTTTGAAAACCCTGATTTTTCAGCAAGTTGTTCTTGTGTTAATTTTTTCTTTAATCTTAATTCTTTGAATGTTGCTTCTTTCATCATTTCGTCTCCTTTCGTACATTATGTTCGTTCGATGTATGTATTATATAGTACAATATGTTCTTTGTCAATACTTTTTTTAAAAAAAATTTTTAATATTCTGCAAATCTTTGATACTCTAAGAAATAAAATTGTACAAAATGTTCTTTTTTTATTTACATATCGTACAATTTGTTATATAATATTTTATATCAATTGTAAAATATGTGAAAGGATGATTTTTTTGAATAGATTAAAACAATTACGACTTGAAAGAGGTCTTTTACAATCAGACATTGCAAAGGTAATAAAAAAAAGTGAAAGAATTGTAGGTTTTTATGAAACTGGCGAAAGAGACATGAATACAGAAACATTATCCACTCTCGCTGACTTTTTCAATGTATCAATCGATTACTTATTAGGTAAAAACGATATAAGAAACATAGAAGATGAATTTAAAACAATTTATAGCAAAGAAATAGAAGGATTAACTGAAGAAGAAATTAAAGAAGCTTTAGAATTTTATAAAATGATAAAAAATAGAAGGAAAAAAGAAAAATGAAAACACTGTTCTTTAAAATATTAATAACAATAATTGGTTTAATATACTTTATTTCTATTCTTTTAGGTTTTTCAAATATTTTAGAATTTATAGGTCTAAAAAACTCTGGAGGTTTCTTATCTTTAATGCTTACTGGATGTTCAGCTGCTTTTATTGGAATAACAAGCATGAAAGAAGAACAACAGAAAAAGACGAAATTGTTAAATATTGCCAAATATATCTATTGTTTGGATTACACTAATTTAAACAATATTTCAAAAATAGATTTTGATAGTAATTTTAATTTAAAGGTTCATCTAAAAAATGGCTTAAAATTAAATTTACCCACATGCGATATTCCTAAAACTCAGGAAGAGTTGAAAAAATTAGATAAAAATATTATAAAGCCGTAGAAGTACTGCTTTTTTAGTAGGACTTTATGTCTAAAAGAGATAACGGATAAAATAGTAAAAAATAGCAAAAATAAGGAGAAATAAATAATATGAAAAATGTTGGTTCTGATGTAAAAAAAGACATTAAAGCCACTAAAGAAAAAGAATATAAGAAATATATTAATTTTGGTAGACTTCAATTGAAAGAACCTACTCTTCTTTCTAATGAAGATAACTTTATTAATGAAATGAAAAAGAGTTTAGAAAAAAAATTTACAACTGGAACTGAATATATTCTTGATAAAGTATATGACCCTCAAACCGAAAGTTTGGTTGCTAGAGATGAAAAACTTTCATTTAAAAAAATAACATCAAGCGATGACCACTTTTTCGGTACTTTTTCGCGTTACTCCACAACCAAAGATGTACTTACCGATATAGTAGACAATCAGTCAAAACAAAAAATTGATCCTGATTCTATCTACTTTGAACATAATACACTATTCTATATAGATTATGCTTTAAAATCTATCTCTTTTATAAAAACTGAACACATAAAAAACGTGTATCCATTTTTAGAGGCATTCATTAATAATAATAACATATTAAATATTTCAATAATACCTTTAAAAAAAGATGATAGTGAGATTATTAAATCTTCAATAACAGAGCTTGAAATTGCTTTAGCAACTGTTGATATTCCTCAAAATCAATCTTTTGTTGGTTTACGAGGCTTAGAAAAAATGGGATGCAAAGTGAAAAATTACAAATTAAAAGTTTCTCTGGATGCAACAAATTCTAATTTTTCGCAAAAATTATTGAACTTTCGCTCAAAGAATAAAGATAATATAAAAAAAATGTCAATATCTACATTTAATGAAGATATCGACTTACTAACAAATAGGTTTACAAAATCTGTGCCTATTAAATTAAGCAATAACTATGAAACAGACTTTTCTACAATTGAAAATATATTAAAGTCTGAACTATTTAAAGCTATTCAATGATATTCTATATGTATAATATGATGTCATTATAGTTTCCACAAATCCTAATACAAAAAACAATATTGTAATTTTTATATTTATGCTAAGTATCCAGGCAATGATGTTTAAAAAGAGGAATAATATTCCCCATATATTTAACCTACAAAAAATTGCGTTATGACCATATCTTGTGAAATTTTTCATATATTGGGAATCTTTATTTAAACTCAAAAATATAGTCATTGCAGTAAATAGGAAACCTATTAAAGTACCTGATATACCAATTAGGGTATCAATATTTTCTTGCATGTTTTCTAATATTGATTTATTTAAGCGTGTAGGAATATTTAAACAATCTAATATAATAAAAAATACTGTTAATATTGCTGGTGCAACCGTATAACAATGTCTTTTTATAAATACTATTAATTTATTGTTATCCCCCATTTTACACCTCTACAAAATATATTTTTTATTATTATATACTAAAAAAAATGAAATGTAAACACATTTTTTGTATAAAAAATTTATAATTTTTAGGAATTTTTAGGAGGAATTTATGGCTAAACGAGGCAATGGCGAACGGAACTATCTATTTTAGTGAAAAATTAAATAAATGGGTTGGTCAATTTACTGCTGGCAGAAAAGCAGACGGTTCTTTAAATAGAAAATCTGTATATGGAAACACTCGAAAAGAGGTTAAAGAAAAAATGACTAAGGCATTGTCAGAAGTTCAGGATAATGTTTTCATAAATTCACAAGATACAACGGTATGCCAATTAGGGAAAAACATGATAGATTTAAAATTTGAAACCAATAATGTTTCAAGTGCTACATATAATAGACTTTTAAAGACATTTAAACATATAGAAACTAGTAATATTGCAAATATTAAAATTCAAAAAGTAACTGCCTCACAAATTCAAGATTTTTTAAACTCAAAAAAAGATTTCGCTAATTCTTATATTTCAAAAATGTATGAATTGTTAAATAGCATATTCAATGAGGCTATAAAAAGAAATATACTTAATAGAAATCCAATGATTAATGTTATAAAAACAAAATCAAACAAACAAGATAAGAAAGTTGAAGCACTTACTATAGAAGAACAAATTAGATTTGTAGACGCACTACCTGAAGAAAAGTATAAGAATATTTTTATGATTGCATTATATACTGGCATGAGAATTGGAGAAATTTTAGCTCTCACACCTGCTGATATTGACTTAAACAATAATACAATATCAATAACTAAAACACTAACAAGAGATGTAAAAGGAAATACAATAATAGGTAGTACAACAAAGACATATAACTCTACAAGAATTATTCCTATTACCCCTCTATTTAAAAATAATCTAAAGCAAGCTTTAGATACGCAGATTCCCAACAATTTAAACTTAATATTTTGCCTTTCAAGTGGTAAAATAATTGCTCCTGCAACAATTAATACTCAATTTAAAAAGATTTGTAAAAATGCAAATATTCACTGCATTAAGCATCCTATTAATAGGAATGGGAAAATTATCAATTTAAATACTAGCTCTGTAAACACACATATGTTAAGACACACCTTCGCTACAAGATGTATTGAAGCTGGAATGCAAGCAACAGTATTACAAAAACTTTTAGGGCATAAAGATATTGAAACAACACTCAATACTTATACATCTGTTTTTGATAGATTCAGGGATAATGAAATAGATAAATATATTAAATATATTGACACATTAAAAGCCTAGTTGCATTAAAATTGCATTAATATTTTAAAAAAGAACCTCAAAATACTTATTTACAAGCAATTTGAGGTTCTTTGGAATTGGTGAACCAGAGCTGTCTATCACTTTTTATCTGTTCTCATCATTTTTCATATATCCTTACATAATACTATTTTAGCCACTTTTAAGTTATTACATTTTTTTGGTTTTTTATATTTTTTTACATTTTCTTAAAACTTTTTACTGGCGTTGCATTAAAAATTGCATTAAAATTTGTCATAAAAGTTTTGAAGTGTTTTAATGTAATCAATAACATTCTCTTTCTCTAAAATTGCAATAATTAATCTTATAAATTTTTCATTTTTTCCTTTTGATTTTAAATATTTTTCTACATTATTTTTCATATATTTTTTCTCCTCATCAGAGAAACGCGTTTCTTTCTTTATTTGAGCTTATTATATAACAGATTTTAAAGATGTCAAGAAAAACTTTTCGACATTTCGTTTACATAAATTGTTTTTGAGTTTTTCGACAAATTAACAATTGAGTATTAGCAATGCTTACAGCCAAGCAATATGGCACTGGGAGTTCCATATTTATTTTTTAGAATATTTTGTTATAATTAATACATACTATCTTTAGGAGTAATATTATGCAGATATTCGTTATTAAAATGCTAAGAACAAGTAAAAATATAACTTTATATAAATTAAGTAAAGATACTAACTTATCGAGAACTTATTTAAGAAATCTGGAGAATAATAAAACATTTAACCCAACATTGCGAGTTTTAGAGAAAATTGCTAATGCTTTAGATGTTAATATTAAGCAACTATTTTATTCTCTTAATGAAATTGAGGCGTTAAGAAAAGAAATGTATAGAAGAATTAATATATATGGTCTTGGCTCTAAGGAAGTCATGGAAGTAAGTCAGGTCATAGACTTATTAATTAATGTTAAGTTAAAAAGCTAGCTACATCTCTGTAACTAGCTCTCCCCTTATTTAGATTACTTTTTTTATTTCATCTGTTTTTATTATATCATGTTTGTCAAATATATTTGTC
>ERZ773235.819-NODE-819-length-36949-cov-3.146962_pt1 | contig 36949 bp, 60 predicted proteins | sample MGYA00580522_ERZ773235 | MGnify/ENA primary metagenome ERZ773235 (study PRJEB29015, sample SAMEA2737797) | human gut metagenome | biome: human gut; feature: human-associated habitat; material: faeces | place: China | collected 2012 ...
TATTTGCAGATCTTCTGCGAGAACCAGAAGCCGCCTATCGAGGATTTGACAAAAGCAAGCCAAAGTGTTTGGAATGCTGCACTAATGTATGTACATAGACATGTATTTAAGAATCGGGAATACTTCAGAAATACCGAAAATATACAGGCTAATAATAAAGCCCCTATCAGTAACTATTATATATATAACTATAATCTGGTAAATGATGTATGTGATTATTATATATATCTATGCATGAAATATGAAAAAGAGATAAGTATATTGGGATTCAGTAATTTAACAGGTATTCCAGATAGCACAGTATATGATTGGGGATATAATCCACAGAGACAACTAAGCCAAGTAGGGTCGGAGATTTGCAAAAAGTTGCAAAAATACAACGAGGAAAGCTTGGAAAATAAGCTTGCATCGGGCAAGGCTAACCCAGTTGGAGTGATCGCAATACTTAACAGGCGGCATGGCTGGGCAAGTCCATACACGGCAGATAGCAACCGCCAGAGAGCGCAGGCATTAACAGCAGATCAGCTACCGCAGTTGGGACAGAAAGAGCCTGTTTGTCTGCCTGGCACGAACAAAAATGACGAGAATTCAGAGATAAACTAGATATAGTGCAACGAGTAGCATAAAAGCACAATATATTGTATAGTTTTATAACGTGTCGTCAAATTGTTCTTTTGCGACTCGTTGAAAGACCAGAAAAGCACCGGGGAGGGGGTCTGGCAGGACTCGAAAAACTGCCCTACTAAGTCCCCCAAATTTCCGAAAAAAGAAAAAGACCTTAAGGAGTAAAGCAGTGACCGGAAGTGAATATCAGAAATTAGCAATGCGGACATGTAATATACCGCCGGAGAATAAATCAGACAGATTTTATCATGCGGTCTTTGGACTGAATAGTGAAGCTGGCGAAGTGGCAGGAATCCTGCAAAAGAAATACCAGGGACATAAAGCAGATAAGCAGCACATGATGAAAGAGCTTGGTGACTGCCTGTGGATGATTGCCGAGGCCTGTGAAGCTATTGGAACCAGCATGGATGCGGTAATGGAAATGAACATTGAGAAATTAAAAGCACGGTATCCAGACGGATTCGAGGTTGAGAGATCACTTCACCGGGAAGAGGGGGACGTATAATGAGCGAATTTATTCCAGACCAGATATTGAAAACAGATTACTCACAGTCATTTGATGAAAAGCGGAAGGGGCTTGTGATTCAGAGCTATTTCAAATATGGCAAAGCCTCTCGGAATTTTAAGACCGGGAATGTGGATGCAATCGGCAGTCTGAAAAAGTGTCTGGAAAAATTTGAAGAAACCCAGAATCTTGAATATCTATGCGATGTTGCAAATTATGCTATGTTCCGATTCATGTTCCCACAGCCGGGTGATTATTTCCGACATACTGATTCTGACGAGTCAGCAGGCATCGTTGGGATGAGCGTGAAAGAAATGGAAGAGTTTAAAAAATGAAGATTGGTAATAAAGAAATCAACGATGAATGCAAGAACTGCTCGGAAGTCCTGCAATGCGACCTGTTCCGGCAGGGTCATGGAATTGGCAGACAGCGTGAGAACGTAGCAGAAATGATTATCTGCCAGTTGGAGCATCAGGAAAGATGCAAGAAGTGATGGGCTATTGCCAAGTGGTTAAGGCACAGGACTTTGACTCCTGTATCCCCGGTTCGAATCCCGGTAGCCTAGTTGGGGACTTTGGGGTGTCCCCAGAATGGATTTTTCCATTGTTTGGTTTTTCCTTTCCCCACTAGCGGAAAGCTGATTAAAGAGCCGTCGCAAGGCTCGGTGGGGTTTTAGGTTTTGCTGTGATAGTTTCCTTGGTGTGAAGGAGTTCGCCAAAAAGAATCACAGCAGGCGGTTTAGTAGATGCGCGGCGCGTTGAAAGATTGTCTCAGTTGGCAGCTACGTATAAAGCTGTAAAAATGCATATGTCCGTTGCGCAGGCATATGCAATCTTGGAACATAGCTCATTGGTAGAGCTTCCGGCTTATATCCGGAGAGTCCCGGGTTCGATTCCTGGTGTTCCAATTTTTTAAAATGGAGGTATAGCCATGATAAGTGAATTTGTTGAATATGTTAAACAGGTATGGAAGAATAAGCCAAATGTCAGCAGTCCATTGAATGCAGACCGTCTGAATCATATGGAGGACGGTATTGAAAATAATTCTAAAAAGATCAAAGAAACCGTAACGGCAGTAAATGAACTAACTAAGAACATGGTTCCTAGTTATAACAGTTTATCTACCTTATATCATAGCAACTCAGATATAACAGAACAAGTAACTACGATTGACAAAAGTGGATGGGTGCAATGTATCGCTAAAACAGATAGCACATCTGGAACACCTTTTATTCGTTTGCTTATCAACAACGTTATTGTATACGAAAAATATGGAATTATAAAAAATTATTCATACGCATGGTCTCCTCTATTTAGAGTAAAAACAGGTGATATTATCAAATACACTCTTACAACGGAAACATCGGATGGTCTAAAAGAATTAAGATTTTACTTACCTATGCGAGAATTGCAATCAGATGAAAATATAGATCAGCTGCAGCACTATTAACAATTACCGTAGAATTTTTTGTTGTCGAATTCATCTCTACGTAGATAGGCGCGCCTGATACTTCAGCTTCAACAGAGATGACTGGCGACACCGAAAAATAATTTTCAGGAAATTCAATAGTCTTTTTATTATTAGCTTTGATCACGCTTCTCGTTGTATACACTTTAGGCATCTTCTCAGTTAGTTCATTTACTGCCGAGGAAATATTTAAGAAAGGAATTTAAAATGTTAAACAATTTTATTGAATACGTAAAACAAAATTGGCAGAACAGACCTGCCACGGCTACTCCGATTACGGCGGAACGGCTGGAACATATTGAGAATGGCATCAAATCCAACAGTAATGCGTTGGCGGAAATAAAAAGAACGTTTCTTGACGCTGTGTACCCGGTTGGAAGTATTTATATGTCCGTAAGTCTTGCTAACCCGTCTGAAATTTTCGGGGGGGGGTACTTGGGAGCGTATAAAAGACCGGTTCCTTCTAGCGGCAGGTGATTCATATACAGCGGGAGATACTGGCGGTGAGGCTACTCATACACTGACAACTTCTGAAATACCAGATTTAGGTACTTTTGTAGCATTAAACTGGAGTGATCAAGTGCACCATACTACTGGAATTTTTAAAAACGGGGGAATGAAAACACAAGATAGAACTGCACCAGCAGGAACAGAGATGGGAGAAAATTATATAAAAGCTTCTGGTGGTGAACAAGCTCATAATAACATGCCGCCATATCAAGTAGTTTATATCTGGAAACGGACTGCATAGATGGAAAGGAGAAAAGATGTTTAAAAGACTTTGCAATTTTTGGATTCGGCGGAAAACTAAGAATCTCACACGGATTCCGCTGTTTACCATGGTATTTGATTACCGGAAGTATCAGCAAGATGGCAAGCCGGGGAGCTGCACATTTTACGCTCACCCAGACATTGCACAGGATGAATTTGTGAAAGAAAAGCTGTGTGAAGTTGTTGACCATATCCGGGATAATTACGATCTGGATATTTTTATGAGGGTTTGAAAATGTGTGAGTTTTGCGATGGAAGAGAGAAAAGGATTGAAAATGGGTTCACGTATGGAAACGCTCGTATAGTAAAAACTAATTTTGGCTACTCCTATTCGCTTCGCTATGACAATAGCGCTAATGAATACGGAGAAGGGGCATTTGAGATTAACTACTGCCCTATCTGCGGCAGAAAGTTGGTGGAAGATCAATGAAAGTCAATGTTGGAGGCAGTCTGTATGAAATGGGCGACGAGCAGTTTAAGGGAGTTTTGAAGATTGCGAGCAAAGCAATTCCGTTTGGAATTTATGCGATCAGCAAAAAAGGCGTGGCTATTCTTTTGAAAGAGACCTATTCCACCCATGAGGAGTTGAAAAAGGCTGTTTCTGGTTATGCGCTGAAAGGATTTAAGGTTTATTATAATGAGCATGGCAGAAGTAATTGAGAGCATAGAGAAAGACATGTGGCGAGATTTGGAGAGCCGAAGCATACCGGAAAGCGAGCCGGAAATGATTGATTGTACGACTTTAGGAGAAGAGCCAAATTCACAGCATATTTGTGGAAGAATATCTAATGGCTATTCATCAAAAGTGCCGTGCATAAGTAAAGATGATTCAATGCCGGAAGAGCTCAGAAGAGGTGTCGAAGAGGCATTGAAAAAAAGGTATTGCTCAACATGCAGGCATTACATAGAGCGTGACGGAGAATGTTGCAATGCTGATTCTGACTACTGCGGTGGCTTCAGATGTTTAGATGATTCATGCGAACATTGGGAGGGATGGTAATGCGAGTTTTTTTTCTATCATTAGTTGGAATTTTATTTCTGACTTTGTACCTGATTACCGATAAAATTATTACCGAAAAAAGACTAAAAGAGAATCAGATTGCTTGGGATGAATATAGCAAAAACATGAGTAAATCTGAAAAAGATGATTGCTACCTTGAATGGTGCAATGAACGAAAAATGCAAATGGGATGGAGTAATTTCTATTTTCCACGAAAATAATAATGTGATTAAAAAACTCCGACTGAATATTGGTTCAGCCGCTAACCTAAAACAATTATAGGCAGAGGTCTTACAAGCACCTTTGCTTTTTGAAAGTGGAGGTGCTTTTCTATTGGCAAGTTCAAGCCTGATTTCCACGATAAACGGATATGAAAATTACATAGAGAGAAAAGGGATAGATGAACAGGTTATTGACGCATACATACAAGCTGTAGCTGTGGCATTAAGAACAGAACATGATATTGATTATGGGTTAAAAGTATCAGAAAGGGCAAAACGGCTTATAGCTCAATTTGTTAAAGAACATACAGGTAAAGGAATTGCAAATTTAGAGGTTTATGCAAGTGAACATGATACGACATACAAAGTGCTTCAACAATTTTATGATGTTTTAATGTATGAATCTGCCTATTTGGTCGATAGTTTTTTCTATTACATCGAAATAGATGAAAAAGATCCATGGAAGAGATTTTATTTTCCAAGAAGAGAAGTCTTGAAACCGGTAGTAGGAGCATATCAGGAAATTTATGACGGAAAACTAGATTTTCTTTCTGTTTCGCAGCCGAAACGTACAGGAAAAACCACAGGAGGACTAAAACTGGCGCAGATGATGGGTGGGAGAGATCCGGACGGGAGTATTTTTGGTGTTGGAAAAGGAGAAGGACTAGTAAAGAGGTTTTATGGTGGACTTTTACAAGGTTTTGAGACAGAAAGCACATACAAAAGATTTTTAAGCGTTTTTCCTGAAGCAACAAAAATCAGTAAAGATGGTTATAAAAGTGCGGAGAATCTTTCAATAGACCTTAAAAGCAAAAATATTTTTCCGACATTTACTTGCAGACCTATTGATGGTGCAATCGTAGGATGTACAGAAGCAAATGTTCTTGTCTATATTGATGACTGCGTAAAGAATCACGAGGAGGCAAGAAATAGAGACAGATTAGAGTTCCTGTGTGAAAAGGTTACAGACGATGTTCTTGGACGTAGGCTAGAGGGCACACCTATTATTATTCAGGGCACAAAATACAGCCTATATGACCCTATTACAGCATTGCAGAATAAAGCTGATGAACTTGGCTGGAGATGGAAAGAAGTTGCAATTCCAGCCCTCGACCCAATTACGGACGAAAGCAACTGGGAAATCTACCGTAAGGATAAAAAAGGATTACGGAAGATATTCACCACTGATTATTATCGAAAAGAGCGGAAACTAGTATCGGAAGAAACGTGGGCTGCGGAGTTCCAGCAGGAGCCATTTGAAGCAAAAGGACGGATGTTTGCAGAGAATGAGTTGAATTATTTTGAAGAACTTCCAGTTGATAGGGAACCAGATGCAATCATGGCGGCATGTGATAGCGCAGACAAAGGGGATGATAGCTGTTCTATGCCGATTGGCTACATATATGGAAATGAAGTATATATTGTTGATGTAGTATTCGACAATTCCGGAACACAGTTCACGAAGCCTGAATGCGCAAATATGCTTATTAAGCACAATGTTAAAACTGTCACATTTGAGAGCAATAGTGCTGGCGAATATTTTGGGCGAGATGTAATGGACATCGTTAAAGAGCGTGGCGGCAGATGTAGCGCAAGGTTCAAGTTTAATTGTACGAACAAAATAACGAGAATGGAAAATGCAAGGGATAACATTATTCGTGATTATTATTTTCGTGATTTCAAAAAAATGGATAGGCAAAGCCAGTATTATAAGTTTATGAAAGAACTTACAACCATGACGAGAAGCGGAAAAGTAAAGCACGATGACGCACCGGATTCTATTTCATTGTTTGAGAACGAAATGAGAACAGGGTCTGTGGCAAAAGTAGAAGCGGCAATAAACCCGTTTAGGAGGATGTAATGGAGACAAAGAATTACCTTGGCCAGATCAAAAGATATGACCGTATGATTGCAAATAAAATTGAAGAAATCAAGAATCTACGGGCGAGCATATACGGGATGCCGTCATTCTCCTGCGGAGAACGTGTGCAGACATCCGGCACAAAAGACATTGTTGGCAGCGGAGCACCTAAAATTGCTGATATGGAGTCAGAAGTGCGGACTCTTTCCCGGAAAAGAGAGGAGATTGTCCGGCAGATTGAGAAGATCCCGGATACGGATATGTACGATGTGCTTGCAAAGCGGTTTGTGCTGGACAAAGATTTTAAGGTAATTAGCGTCGAAATCAAGAAATCAAAGCGTCAGACGTTTTCAATCTATGATAATGCCATTGATACCTTCGAGAAAATGTTTGGATACCTGTACATGGGGGATTAACTGCACCAAAACGCATAAAATAGCATAAAAACGTGTATTTTCTTTAAAAAATAAGTGGTATACAATATGATTGTAAAGTTTTAAGAAACTTTTTCTCCCATCGGTAAGAGAGAGCATTGCTGGAAACGGCAGTGCTCTTTTCTTTTGCAGAAATGAGGAAAAAACATGGAATACAAACCAAAAACGATATATTGTCCCCGGTGTGGCCGAAAAGTTGCTACATGGGACGGGCGTTCTTCTATGCCGGTGATCGGCAGGTGTAAGAAGTGCAATAAACGAGTTGTCTATTACGTAGACAATGGAGAGACAGAAATTAAAGACATCCCGCAGAGGAATTGTTCTTCCGGGGTTACTTATATGTAGGTGAAAACATGGATTTTGCAAGAAACACAATGTATTTTCAAGACCTTGTAAAAGGGAATTACGGACGAAAAATTGCATATACGGACGCTGAACGAATCACAGCTGACAATGTGGTGAAGATAATTGGACAGTGCATTGGTGTTTTTTACGGCAATAAATCAGCAATAAGATACCTTTGGCGGTACTACAAAGGAGATCAGCCGGTACTTTACCGGACAAAGGTTTCCAACGAGGACATCACAAACAAAATCCTTGAAAACCATGCTTATGAGATTGTCCAGTTCAAAGTAGGACAGACATATGGCGAACCAGTTCAATTCATTAGCAGGAAAGATGATGATGCAATCAACAATGCTGTGGATGAGTTAAATGATTTTATGACGGATGCCAATAAGCAGGAAAAAGACATTAAGTCCGGTGAATGGCAGTCCGCTACGGGCACGTCTTTCAAAGCTATCCAGATTAAAAAAGGGGAAATCCCGTTCAGAATCACAGCACCTAGTCCGCTGAATACTTTTGTTATCTATAACAGAAGCACGGAAGAACCGGTTCTTGCCGTACAAGAATTGAAGGATGAGGACGGAAAATACTACAAACTGGCATTTTCCGAAACGATGTCATTTAAGATTGTTGACAGCAATGTGGTTAAATCAAAACTACATACCTATGGCGGAATCCCGATTGTAGAGTATCCGAACAATCACGAACGAATTTCAGACATTGAGTTGGTAATTTCCATGCTTGATGCAATTAACAATATGCAGTCTAATAGAATGGACGGGATTGAACAGTTTGTCCAGTCGTGGATCAAATTTGTAAACTGCAATGTTGATGAAGAAGAATTTGCCAAAATGAAAATGAACCATGCATTGGTCGTAAAATCAACTAATAAAGAAAATAAATCTGATGTTGAAATTATGACGCAGGAACTTAACCAGACCCAATGCCAGGTGGCAAAAGATGATCTTTGGGACAATGCATTATCCATTTTGGCAATTCCTACGAAGCAAAGCAACACCGGCGGAGATACGCAGGGAGCCGTCGAATTACGTAACGGCTGGGATTTCTCAAAAACCCGTGCAAAATTGAAAGACCCAATTGTAAAATCATCTGAAAAACGTCTTGCCACAGTTGTTCTTAATACTCTTCGGGTATCCGGAAACGATTTAAAATTGTCTATCCGGGATTTTGAAGTCCAGATCAACCATAGTCCGCAGGATAACATGTACACTAAGTCCCAGACGCTCTTACAGCTCTTACAATGCGGTATTCACCCGATTGTGGCTATTAAGACCGTTGGCCTGTGGGGAGATGCAGAAAAGACATTCATGTTGTCAAAACCGTACCTGGATAATCTGTGGAAAACCATAGATGATGTGGAAGAGCAAGAACGCAAAGCACAAGAGATTGTAGCAAAATTAAATAATTCAAATCCAACAAATAAGGCAGTCACCGAGTAACCGGCGGCTGTTTTTATTTTATAAAAATTCGCAAAGTTGTGAGCGTAAAAATCAACAATGCTATCGGTGTCGTTGCACCGTAAAAAAACGTAAAGCATATCGGAGGTAATCATGAAAAGAGAAGATTTAGTGGCTATGGGAATCAGCGAAGAAAACATTGAAAAAATCATTGCTGATTACGGAAAAGCAACTCAGAAAGCAAATGCAGACATTGCTGCTCTTAGGGAGAAAGCAGGAAAAGCAGATGATCTTCAGAAAAAACTAGATGATCTGGAAGCTGGGCAATTGACCGAAATTGAAAAAGCCAATAAAGCTTTGGAAGCAGCCAACAAGACGATTGCGGATATGCAGAAGTCTAATGCCATCAGAGATCAGAGAGAAGCAGCTATGACCAATTTCAAAATTACTGCTGAACAGGCAAAAACCATCGTGAAAGACGATGGAAGTCTTGATTATGCAGAACTTGGAAAGATTATGTCCGAAAAAGAAACCGCAGCAGCACAGGCGAAAGAACAGGAGATTGCCAAAAATCAGGATATTCCTGGCGGTGGCGCTGGCGGTGATAAAGGAAAGACAGAAGCGGAAAAGACAGCAGAAGCTATTGGTAAAAACCTTGCTGGAACGAATAAAGCCGCTGAGTCCATTGTAAACAGCTATATAGGAGGTTAAAAAGATGAAATTTACAGAGTCAACTGTAACAACTCAGAAAGAAATTCTGAAAAGACGTCTCGGAGGGGAGCTTTTCGAGGAAATCACTCTTGATTCTACTGCATTCACGAATGGTGTCTGCAAAGCAGGTAATCCTATCGACGCTACCGGAAAAAAAGTAAATGCAGCGTCTTCTGACGGAACTGCTGTTGGAATCTTGCTGACAGACGTATATGATTCCAACCCGAATGGAACAATCGTAAAAGCATTCGCGTGTGTAAACGAAACAAATGCAAATGCAAATGCTGGAATTACGATTGCATCAGGAGTCAAAACAGCATTACCGCTGATTGTATTTGAATAAGCAAAACCGGTCGTAAAAATTTGCGACCGCTGACCGAAAACAGTTATCGGTAGAAAGTGAGGAAATAATGAACATTAGAGACGCTTATAATTCAAAAGCGATTGCACTTGTACAGACAGAAGTAGCAAGTAACAAAATTGCTTACCTTGGAGCTGGACTCTTTCCGGCTAAAAAGAAAATGGGTCTTGATCTGAAATGGATTAAGACATCTAAGGGACTTCCGGTTTCTTTGGCTCCGTCCAATTTTGATGCGGTATCCACTCTGAGAAGCCGTGAGGGATTCAAAATTACAGAAACCGAAATGGCATTCTTCCGTGAGTCTATGCTTATTAAAGAAGCAGATGAACAGGAAATTATGCGTGTTAAAGACAGCACAGACCCGTATGCAGCAGATGTTCTGAGCAGAATTTTCGATGATGCAAATACCCTGATCGACGGCGCGAATGTTGTTCCAGAGAGAATGATTATGCAGCTGCTTGCTCCAACTGATGGTTCACCGAAAATTTCTATTCAGGCAAACGGAGTAACATATGCTTACAACTATGACCCGGATGGAACATACAAGACAAAGAACTTTGCAAGCCTGACAACGGACACTGACAAGTGGTCTGATACTACAAATTCTGACCCGATGGACGATGTGTCTGTTGCACTGGATGCTGTAGAAGCAGAAACTGGTGAGAGACCTTCTATCATGATTGTTTCCAGAAAGACCATGGACTATCTGAAACAGAATGCAAAGATCAAATCTGCAATTCTGGCTCAGAATGTTACTGCCAACGTATTCATGACAGACAATCGTGTAAAAGAGATCTTTTCCAGCGGGCTTGGAATCAGCATCATCGTGTACTCCAAACAGTACAAGAAAGAGGACGGAACAGCAGCTAAATTCTACCCGGATGGTTTTGCAACTCTTATTCCGTCTGGCGCACTTGGTAATACCTGGTACGGAACCACTCCAGAAGAGAGAACTCTTATGGGAAGTGGAGAAGCAGATGTATCCATCGTAAATACCGGTGTAGCAGTAGCAGTTACCGTTACAAATGACCCGGTACACACAAAAACTACTGCATCTGAGATCGTTCTTCCGTCTTATGAAAGAATGGACAGCACCTACGTTATCAAGTGTTACTAGGAAGGGGTGGACTTATGGTTTTTGATCATAAAGTCAAATACAAAGGTAAATGGTATCTTCCTGGTGAAGAAATCGAAGAGGTAGAGGAATCTGCCTCTTCTTTGCCTTTTGAGAAAGTGCATACCAAAACAGAAATTAACAGAATGAGCGTTGATGATCTGAAAGTTCTGGCGGCAGAGAATGACGTTCCGGGATATGAGGATATGACCGGTACGGCTCTGAAAGAGTATTTTATCAATATGCTCAATTTGTAGGAGGTTATCATTATGGCATACACGATGGTTGAGCAGGTGAAAATCCGGTTAAAACAATTTCATATTGATGCGGACGATTCTGTTGTGTTTGACCATAAAGAAGATAATCCTCTGATTAAGCAGTTGGTTGAGCAGGCACAGCAGGAAGTAACGAGCAGACGGATGTATCCGAGCAGTTATACGCAGGAACAGATTGATAGTGATATGAAGAATTATGAGGGAGTCATAGTTAATCTGGCTGTGTATGACAAGTCACAGGCGGGCGAGGCTTACATGGCTGCTTACACAGAAAATGGTGTGAGCAGAACATGGAAAGACCGTGAAAATCTTTTTGCCGGTGTATATCCGTTTGTGAAAGCACTTTAGTAGATTGAGCGTTACCATTTTCGCGGAGAAACGAAAAAGGTAGCAGGGGCGTGCTATAGGTGGTGGAGGGCAGCACGCAAAATTAAAGTAGGAAGGCGGTATATGATGTGACGATACAGGTATCGGCAGCAATCATTATAAGCGTGTTATCACTGAGTTTTTCCGTCTTTATGGGTCTGAAAAGTGATAAGCGGACAGACACAAAGGATATTGAGGAACGTGTAAAAGAAAATACACGCATTAACATGAAACTGGATGCAATATCGAATAACACAACCGAAATCAAAAACGAGATTTCCGAGATGAGAAAAGAGATCAATTCACATGATGGAAGAATCGTTAAGGTTGAGGAAAGTGTAAAGTCGGCGCATCACAGATTGGACGGTTTGGAAGAGCGTCTTAACGAGCATAAGGAGGTATAGATTATGGATATTATGCAGACATTGATTGCCAACATGACTATTATATTGGCAATTATCGGTGCCCTGGCGTTTATGGTATCTGTGGTTACACAGGTGGTCAAAGGAGTGGGATTTCTGTCAAAAATTCCTACGGATGCCTTGGTGTTTTTCCTGTCTATCGGAATTACTGTAGCTGCTTTTGCGGCCTATATGCAGTATGTCCGAATGGAAATATTGTGGTATATGATTTTGGCAGCTATCATGGCAGGATTTATTGTTGCATTTGTTTCTATGTATGGATGGGAAAAATTAACAGAACTGTGGAAGAGATTCGGCAAGGATGTGAAGTGAGATGCTTGACATCAATAAGCAGTTGATGAAGTATTCGCAGCACGGTCAAAAAGTCACCATCTATGAGAAAGATGATGATGGAAACATCAAATACTACGTGGATGGTGACGGAAACAAAATCCCTCTGATTGCAGATGAGAAAGTTGGTTTTTCAGAACCTGTTGATTTTAGAGCAAACATAGCATTTAGCGGCGGTGAAGCTAAAGTTGAAGAATTTGGTTTTAATGCCGCTGACTATGATGCAATAATGCTGACGGATAAAAATGAGTTTCCACTAAAAAAAGGCGATTTAATATGGCTTAATAGCGAAGTGGCTTACATCGACGAAGATGCAAAAACTGTTGATGAAACATCAGCAGATTTTACTATAGTTGGAGTAAAACCGGCTTTAACATCGACAAAATATGTTCTTAAAGCAATCGTGAAGTAGGTGCGATATGTCAAAAACCATTTCAGTATCATTGTCAGAAAAATCATTCCGGGATGCATCAAAAGAGATTTTGAAGTACAAAAAAGAAATCATTGCAAAGTGTCGGATGTTTGCGGAGCGTCTGGCAGAACGTGGTGTAGAAATTGCTCAAATGAAAATCCAAAGTCACAATGCTGTTTATACTGGTGAACTGTGGGCGAGCATACAAAAGACTCCTGGAATGGTTTTACAGTATGGCAGCACCTATATCGTCTACACGGATTGCCCGTGGGCGAAATATGTTGAATTTGGTACTGGTATTACCGGTTCGCATAATCCTCACCCGAATGCATCTGTATCCGGGTGGAAATATGATGTTAATGAGCATGGGGAATCCGGCTGGTTTTACTACAGAGACGGAGAGTGGCACTGGACAAAAGGAATGCTGTCAAGACCGTTCATGTACGAGACCGATCTGGAACTGATACTGGAAATTTCAAAGATTGCAAAGGAGGTGTTCGGCAATGGCTAGTGGTAATCAATGGGCATTTGATATTGAGACCAATGTGTTCTCAAAAATCTATGCTCAACTTCATGAGAAGTACCCGAAAGCACTTATTACCCGTGATGAGCAGTCGAACACTACACCTACATTCCCAACGATTCTTATACAGGCATTAGAGCCGGTAGAACGGAATCCAGATCTGGAAACACAGATAAATAGCGTGCTGTTTAGTACGCAGATCACGGTAACTACAAACAAAGACAGAAGTACAGCCATGAGCATAGCAAGCGAAGTGGCAAAGCGTTATAAGGATTTATCGTTTCAGTTAATCGGAATGCCTTATTGCCGGAAAGAAGATAAGCTGTGGGCAGCTACATTCCGTGCAAGACGAACATTCGATTGGAACGACAGATTATAAAGAGCAGCAATGCTCTTATTTTTTTACTTATTTTTAGGAGGTAAGAATTATGGCAACAGGCTTAAAAAGTAGAATTGCTTATAAGGAGCCGAGTTCCAGTGCAGTAGCAGGTGCTTACTGGGCAGGAACCTACAAGCTGCTTATCAGAGCAAAATCAATCCCTTCCCCGTTCGGCTCCCAGAACATGGTAGATACTTCCACTCTGGAAGACCTTGTTGAGACTCAGGAGATGGGAAGACGTTCTGCTGGTTCCATGGAAGTTGAAGGTGCTTTTGAGAAAAAGTACAAAGATGAGATGGTTCAGAATGAGGGCAAGAAGCTCGACTTCATCATCCTGTACGGTACTGACGGAAAAGGTTCTGAAGGCATTTGCGGATTTATCGGACAGGAGGCTTTTGCTCCCGGTGAGGCATCTGACGATCATCTGACCGGTACTGCTACGGTTTCCGTACAGACTGTTCCGAAATGGATTGAGGATGACTACGATGTTGCGGTAACAGAGGATGAGAACGGTTATCCGACTGCTATTACCCTGACAAAAAAATCATAAGCCAGTCTGCTAAAAGCAGAAAAGCCGTGGTGACTGGCTACGATGACGAAACGGCTGAGCCGGAAGTTGATATGTGGTAAAGGTGAAATGTGGGGCGGTCTACGGACTGCCCCCTTTCCTATAACAGATTCATGGAAAGGGAAAAGAAATGAAAGAAATTACAGTTAATGGAAATGACTACAAATTAGAGTTTAGCTTTGAAGCGGCAGAAAGAAAAGACTTTGTGTCTATGATGTTCCGTATTGTCTCCGGTGCAGCACTTCTGGAAGATGCGGCTGACATGGAGAATCCGACGCCTAAAGACATGATTAACGGAACAATCAACATGGTATCTGATATTCCGCACATCTGCCGTACCGGATTTTTTGTCGGTCTGATGGAGAATAACCCGGTTCCAGAGACAGAAGCAAAAGCTCTGATGAAAGCATATATGAAAGAGAACAAAATCGGCTATGCAGACCTGTACGAAGACCTGCGTAAATGCATGGAGGAGGACGGTTTTTTCGAGCTGTCCGGAATCGCCAAAATGCTGAACCAGATGGCAGAGAATCAGAAGCCGAAAAAAGTGCCGCAGGATCACAAACAGAAATCGACTGGCACAAAATAATCTGGGAAGAATACTTCCCAGTGGCTTTTTCTATCGGAATTTCAATAGAGGAGTTCAAGCACCTTAATCCCACGAAACTTGGATATTGTCTGAAAGGATATGCAATCCAGGAACGTAGGAAGGACGCACAGATGTGGGCATGGTTAGGAAACTACGGCTTGTCTGCCGTGGCTACAGCCATTGAACATAATTTTGCAAAACATCCGAAGTCCAAATACATTGAAAAACCGATGCTTCAAGACGAAAAAGAAAATACTTCTGGTAACACCGAGTCGAGAGAGGAATGTGCTGTGTATGAAATGAAGCAGAGAATCAATCTTCTCCGTCAACAAGGGTTACCGGAAAGTCCTGATTAGGAGGAAATTATTATGAGAATTAACGTACATGCCGGACATAACCCGGCAGGAAAAGTTGCGTGTGGCGCAGTAGGTCTTATTCAGGAGTCTGTAGAGGACAGGAGAGTCAAGGATGAGGTTATCAGTCAGCTCCGGCAGCTGGGACATACGGTCTATGACTGTACCGTGGATAATGGCACGGGACAGAAAGACGTATTACAGAAAATCGTGCAGAAATGCAGACTGCATGAAGTTGATCTGGATGTATCCATCCACTTCAATTCCGGTGCAAAAGATAAATCTGGCAATGGTAAGACAACCGGAGTCGAGGTACTGGTCTACTCTGCGGCCAGCAAAGCAAAAGGCTATGCTGAAAAAGTCTGTGCTGCTATTGCAAGATTAGGTTTCCGGAATCGTGGCGTAAAGGTGAATTCCAGTCTGTATGTGCTGAAAAATACCAAGGCACCTGCAATGCTGGTTGAATGCTGCTTCGTGGACGATAAGGACGATGTGAAACTTTATAATTACTATGAGATGGCATCCGCTATCGTTTACGGAATCACCGGCGAGAAGGTCTCTGCGACCTCTGAAACCGAAAAGGCAGATGCAGGTGAAGAAACTAACACTGGCAATCCAAAATCTCTTTATCGGGTGCAGGTGGGCGCATACGGGGTAAAGGAAAATGCGCAGGCAATGGCAGACAAACTGAAAAAGGCCGGTTTTGATGCGGCAATCGTGCAGGCATAATTTTAGTCTGATTTTATGGGGCAGTAGGTGTCAAAGCTTACTGCCCCTTTTTTGCTTATAACGAGCGACCGGACACCGTTTGAAGTGTTCGCTAACCATCTAAAAACTAATGGTGGAGGTGAAATAAATGGCAGCAACCACGATTGATGATCTTCAGATCAAGATTGAAGCGGATGCGAAAACTGCTTCTGATAAGCTGGATGCACTTGCTCAAAGCATGGTGAAACTGGCATCAAGCCTGAGCATCAACGTTGGCAAGATGTCTGGTGTTGCTATTGGACTTAATAGCATTACCAGAGCGTCACAGAATCTCAATTCCAGAAATATAACAACACTGGCAACTGCTATGGGAAAAGTAGCAGGTGTGGATTCTGCTCAGATTTCCAGAGTAGCGGGTTCTATGACGCAACTCAAGAACAGTGTTTCTGGCGGTTTTAACACCGATATGACCGGAATAGTGAATGTTGCTGATTCGTTGTCAAAACTGGGCGGTATAAAAGCTACACAGGGCGCGCAAAACCTTGTGCTCATAAAAGATCAGCTTGCTCAATTTGTACAGGGCATGAACAGCGTAGGAACATTTACGTTTGACCCAACCGGTCTGACAAACACAATTAAATCTATTGCGAAACTTGGTGGAAAGACTGCAACGCAGGCAACGGTAAATCTTCCGAGCATTTCTGCTCAATTACAGAATTTTGTCCGGCAGATGAACCAGATCGGCTCCATGTCGTTTGACAACAAGAATCTGACCGACCTTGTAACGTCCATAGGCAGGTTAGGAAGCGTTGCAAGTGGGAGAGCGGTAAATAATATACCTTTGCTTGCAAACAACCTTAAATACCTGTTTGAGACGCTTTCAAAAGCACCATACATCAGCCAGAACATTATCCAGATGACTACGGCACTGGCTAATCTGGCACGTACAGGAGCATCTAGTGGTACTGCGGCAAGATCACTTGGGACAAGTCTTTTCTCCTTCTCAAAATCTGCCGGTAACGCAAGGAATAGTGCATTTTCTTTGGCAGGTGCTATCGGCAAGTTTTACGCAACTTACTGGATGGTCATTAGAGGACTTGGACTTTTCCGGAATGCTATTGACATCTCATCCGATTTAACAGAGGTTGAGAACGTTGTCCGTACCACGTTCGGAAACATGGAGTACAAGGTCAATGACTTTGTGCAGAACTCCATTCAGCAGTTTGGTATGTCGGAATTATCCGTTAAACAGTATGCAAGCACGTTCCAGGCTATGGGAACTGCTATGGATGTCGGCGGCAAACAGATCGAGAACGCAAACAGGTTCTTAAATGGTGCCACAGACGGATATATTGGATTGTCAGATTCTATGTCCGATGTGTCTTTGAATCTTACTAAACTGACTGCGGATATGGCGTCTTTCTATGACAAAGACCAGGCAGATGTTGCAAAAGATTTACAGTCCGTGTTTACCGGCATGGTAGTTCCACTGCGTAAATATGGACTTGATCTGACGCAGGCTACTCTGAAAGAGTGGGCAATGAAGAACGGCATGGATGCTGATATTAAGTCCATGACGCAGGCAGAAAAGGCAATGCTGCGGTATCAGTACGTCCTTGCGAATACCACGGCAGCACAGGGAGATTTCGCCAGAACAGCCGATAGCTGGGCCAATCAGGTACGAATTTTGAAACAGAACTTCCAGCAGTTAGGCGGCATCATTGGTGGTGCGCTGATTAACGCATTCAAACCGTTTTTACGGACTCTGAATTTTGTTATGCAAAAGGTAATCAGCTTTGCAACAATGGTAACAAATGCCCTTGGTGCAATATTCGGCTGGAAATTTGAAGTGTCCGGCGGTGGTGTAGCTGATGACTGGTCAGATGCGGCAAGTTCAGCTGATGATCTGGCAGACAGTACCGGTAAAGCAGCTGACAATACAAAGAAGATGAAGAACAATCTTCATGCACTGGATGAGTTGAATATTAACAATGGTGATGATAACGGAACAGGTTCCGGCGGTTCTGGTTCCGGTGCAGGTGGTGCAGGTGGCGGTGCTGGCTCTGGTGGTCTGGTTAAGACCGACACTATCTGGAAAGATTTTGAAAGTAACATTAAGAGTCTGTATCAGTTAGGCTCTGTTATTGGCGATACACTTTCAAGAGCAATGGAAAGCATTGACTGGGATAGCATCTATGAGAAAGCACGAAATTTTGGCACAGGTTTAGCACAGTTTCTTAATGGTCTCATTAGTCCGAGACTATTTTACAATCTTGGCAAAACAATTGCGGGTGCTATCAATACCGCATTTCATGCTGCAAACGCTTTTTCGATTGAATTTGATTGGAGAAATTTAGGAAGATCGCTGGCATCTGGCATTACTGGATTTTTTGAAAACTGGGATGCTGAACTTACGGCTGAAACATTCAGTAATTTTGCAATAGGTGTTCTCCAAGCAATGGTAGGCGCCCTTGATAAATTATCAGAGGACGGAACATTTAATACAATCGGTCAAAAAATTGTTGATTTTATATGCGGAATAAAATGGGTGGATTTATCATGGAATTTATATGATTTTTTTGTCACTTTAAAAGATAAATTAATCGAGTTCCCTGCTGATTTTGCAGAAGGAATAGGTCAATCCATTTTTGACCATATCTTCGGTGACGGAGAAATTGATTTTGAAATCCCTGCTCCACTCAAATTTTTACAGGATAACTCATTCAATAATTTTACACCTGTTGAGGTTGTAAATAATCTTCAAAATGTCGTAGAGTTTGTGAAACTGCTTTCAGAATTAATTCCGATAGTTTGGGACAAAGCAACTCAAGCGGCTGAGGAGATTAAAGGTAAAGTATCTGAATTAAAAGAAAGTATTGAAACTTTTGTTTCTGAAACATCGGCAAAAGCTCAAGAAATTTTAATCGGATTACCTGATTGGTTTAATGAAAATGTCGTTATTCCTCTTACGGATTATGTTTCCGGAATTAGAGTTTCTATTGAAGAAAACTTTGGTTTGGCTTGGTCAAAAGTACAGGAAATCTGGACGGTTGTTTCTACATGGTTTAATGAAAAAGTTATTACTCCTGTTGTAAATAGTTTTACTACGATGAAAAATAATGTGACAAATTTATTCAGATTACTGTGGACAGCTGTTCAAAATATCTGGATTGTTGTATCATCATGGTTTAACAACAACGTTATTGTGCCGACGGTAACATTTTTCACAAAGTTCTACGAAAAAGTGAAAAAATTGTTCTCTGATTTGTGGTCAAATGTGCAGGAAATTTGGAAAGTTGTTTCCGGCTGGTTTAGTGATAATGTTATCACTCCAGTGTCAAATTCTTTTTCGCAAGCCTGCTCAAATATTGCATCATACTTTGAAAATTTGTGGAAAAATGTGAAAAATGGAGTCGTTGGTGCTATGAACGTAGTTATTCAATCCGTAGAAAAAGCGGTTAATGGTGTTATTTCAATGCTGAATACGTTGCACTGGGAAATTCCGGACTGGGTTCCGGAGTTTGGTGGAAAATCGTTCGGTTTTCATATTAAGCATATAACTCTGGAAAGAATACCGATGTATGAAGTCGGAGGTTTCCCGGAGGACGGCTTGTTCTTTGCTAACCACAATGAGATGGTTGGTCAGTTCTCGAATGGTAGAACTGCCGTAGCAAACAATGAACAGATTGTTGCCGGAATCCGTGAGGGCGTTAAGGCTGCGGTTACAGAAGCACTGGCTCCGTATCTGTCAGAGATTGCTGATAATACCAGAGAGACAGCCGAAAAGGATGCATCCATCAATGTAGACGGGCGGGAACTGGTTAATGCGATCAATAATCGTATCAGCCGGAATGGTTTCAGCTTCACGTAAAATTAAGGCGGTGGGATAAAACCTGCCGCCTCTTTTCTTTTACCTTTTTCCGTGGTATAATCTGGGTATATTTTCATGGGAGGAAAGTTGTATGAAACGGATAGTTTGCATTGCTTTAGCAGCGGTTATGCTCACCGGATGTAGAGGTCAGGAAATGAATTTAGAAAGTGCAAAAGCCGATCTTTCTAAGTTTGAACACCAAAAATCTGATGATAGCATGATTTTAAAAAGCTATGATGGAAAATCGAAGGTTTTGTATATTCAGTCAGAATATGAGGTGAATGAGAAAAATTACACCACTGATTTATCAGAATTTGTTCTTGATACAAATAAGGTAAAATTTTTGATATTGGGTGATGGAATTAAAACTATCAATAATGCTGTATTTAATTTTTCCGATGTTGAAAGCGTATATTTCCCGGAATCAATGGAAGTGGTGTATGATGCAACACTTAATTATTTACATCCAGATGAAGGTGAAAAAATTCAAATTTACTATGGTGGAACCGAAGAAGAATGGAATTCGATTTTTACAAAATATCAGCGTCAGACAGCAAAAGAAGCACTGGACTCTTCCGATGACCCGTATGAACAGGGTGCAGCTCTCGGAGCGTCTATTGCTGATAAATTAAATTCTATGATGGGTTCATATAGTGCATCAGACTTTGAATATCACTATTCTGTATCTGAAAGTGACCTAGAAGATATAATAAAAGATTATTAAATTGAGGAGCAAAAATATGGCAAAAACAATCAAATGTCCTAGCTGGGGATGTGATGGAATTGGAATCCCTGCTGACACAAAGAAAAAATTTTCGTTCGGAAAGGCAATTGTAGGAAACACAGTTGGATTTGCTTTGGGAGGTCCGGTTGGTGGAATCGTAGGAGCCGCAACAGGAATCGGTGGTAAACGTGGAAAGACCACGTTTGTATGCTCAAAATGCGGTAGAGTTTTTGAAGCAAAGCTGTAAGGATGGAATGATATGTACGACAAAGAAAAAGGAATTTATCCGTCTGGAAGCTATTTGGTAGGAAGAGATTTGCCTCTTGGTGGATATATTTTTAAAGCAAAGAAAGGCGAAACCGGCATGGTAAGTCTTTTTAAAGATTACGAAGATTTTAAAAATAAGAAAAATGCAATTGTAGACCAATGGTTTGAAGACGATATACATTTGTCATTGATGGAAGAGAACAACTATCTATTTGTGGAAGAAGCAACAATCAAAAGAAATGCCTAAAAGTGGTGCCCTGTTATGGGGCATCATTTTTTTGCAAAAAAGTATTGACTAAATGTCATGACAAATATATAATACAGTTAAATCAAATGAAAGGAGTGGATAAAATGTCACCTAGAAATGGAAGACCACCATCAGAAGACCCAAAATCTCATAGAGAAAGTTTTCGATTATCGGATGACGACATGATGAAATTAAATTATTGCATGGAAAAAACCGGAATGAAGAAAACGGAAGTTATCAGAAAAGGCATTGACATGGTCTACAATGAATTAAAAAAGGAGTAACCTACGTGTACTTGGCGGTATCATGGTTACTCCAATGAGACACATCCACAAGGGATATGCACTACTACTGTAGCATACCTCTTGTGGAAAATCAATATTTCACAGGAGGTTTTTTAATATGGACAAATTTTTAGAGGTAGTATATTCCAGTCAGATAGCAGAAAGCGCAGAAAAGGGCGATAAGTGTATTGAATTCTTCCAGCCGCTGATGGACGAGATCAAAGAAATCGTAAACGAAAAGGTTTATGAGCGGTTGAGCGAACTTTTCATGGCGTGTGCTTCCAAAAATGACAGCTATTACGCCGTGGAAGGAATGAAACTGGCAATCAGTATCATGGACGGAAGCTATATTCCGCAGGTGTAAGGGAGGAAAGGTTGATGGAAGAGAACAGAAAGAAAATTCACGAGATGGTTGACTGTATGGACACCGACGGAATGCTTGCCTACTGGGAGACATTCATGAGACGCTGGTTAGAATACTGGGGACATGGATGCTTGGACAACATGGGAAAGAAAGGCGGTGTGCAGTAATGGACTATAAGAAAGCATTGATTTCTATGATCGAAGAAATGGAGAACTGTGATTTTTTGTTTAAGATTTACCATTATGCCATCGTAAAATATCGCAAGGAAAGAGGTGCCAGATAATGCCAGATATTCAGATTTTTAATAACCCGGATTTTGGAGACATTAGAACTGTTGATGTTGACGGAAAACCATATTTTGTTGGAAGAGACATTGCAAAAGCATTAGGATATAGTGACCCGCACAAAGCAGTATCCCGGCACTGTAAGGGTGGGATGAAGTATCCCATAGGGGTGCAAACTGGTACTGGAGTTGATGGAACACCGATAATACAGGATATAGATATGCTTATCATTTCAGAAGGTGATGTTTACAGACTCATTATAAAGTCGCAGTTGCCGGCAGCAGAAAAGTTTGAAGGATGGGTAATGGATGAAGTCCTGCCGAGCATCCGGAAGACTGGAAGTTATCAGATGCCGGTCACAACCGCAGACAAGATCATGCTTCTGGCGCAGGGGCATATGGAGTTGCAGCAGGAGGTTGACAGCATTAAGAAGGACATGGAGAGTCTGAAAATGGATTTACCGATTCTTCCAGTAGAAGAAGACCGGATAACGTCTGCCGTGAAGCGCAAGGGACTGGCTGTGATGGGAGGTAAGACCTCTAATGTGTACCGGGATAAATCCATCCGTCGGAAGGTGTATCAAGGTATATATGCGAATCTGAAATATAATTTTCAGATCAAGACGTACCGGGCGTTGAAACGCAGCCAGGTGGACAAAGCTATTGAGATCATCAATAACTATCAGCCGCCGTATGTTCTGGCAGAACAGATAGACTCTGCAAATGCACAGCAGACCTTGATATTCTAGGGAAAAACTGCTATAATAAAATCAAATTCAGCCGAATCCATCAGCTCCGCCCGGCTTGTCGTTGAGGGGAGAACGGGGCGAAAAGGATAGGACGAACCGAGCAAGGACGGCAAACATTTTGAGAATCACGCTCACTGGACATGGTAGAGATACTGTGTCTGGTGGGCGTTTTTTGTTTGTCTGAAAACGAACAATAAATATCACAGGAGGATGGTATATGTTAGTTGAGATCTCAAAAATCCAGAAAGAAGAAGTCGCGACAGTAACGAGTCTTGATGTGGCAGAAACGTTCGGAAAGGAACACCGTAGGGTTTTGCAGGACATACGTGAGCTGAAATGCAGTGAGGATTTTCGATTGCACAATTTCGTGCAGTCGAAATATGTGAATGAACAGGGTCATAATCAATCAATGTTTATTATGACCAGAGACGGCTTTACGTTATTGGTAATGGGGTATACCGGTGAAAAGGCTATGAAGTTCAAAGAAGCATATATTCGCCAGTTTAACGCAATGGAAAAAGCTCTTATCGGAAAAATCCGAGAAAGAGAAAAAGGCATTGCAGTCCGGCAGGCTCTTACCAATACTTTGAAACAATCAGAAGAAAATGATCGGATGCATGGTCATGCCTACTCCACATATACAAATGTAATCTACAAAGCCGTATTTGGTAAAAATGCAAAACAGCTCCGGGAAGAGTATGGAGTAGACGATAAAGCAAATTTGAGAGACTTTTTCAGCGAAGAGGATTTAAGAATAGTTCAGTCAAAAGAAATGCTTGTCAGCGGACTCATCGGGTGTGGTTGGGGATATGACCAAATTAAGAAATTCTTAAATGAAAACAATGCCTTGTTACAGGCCGTATAAAACACATGCAAGCAGTCAGTGGTTTATGGAGGTTCGACTCCTCCGGCTGCTTTTACAACTGGCTAGTGATTGCAACACGAAAAGCGGAAATCCTACACCGCCTGCCAGTTGTTTTTCATAAATGTAGGAGTCTATTTGTAGGAGGTAGAGCATGGCAAAAGTAGTAGTAAAACTGACACAGAATTTCACGACAATTCCAAATGAAATTCTCAAAAATAAGGAAATATCGTTATCTGCTAAAGGGTTACTCATAACAATGTTGAGTCTTCCGGATAACTGGAATTATACAGTGGAAGGACTTACAAAAATTGTCAAAGAAGGAAAAGACAAAGTTAGAAGTTCTTTGACAGAGCTTATAAACAGCGGATATGTTACCAGAGAGCGGGAAAGAAATAAAAATGGTACACTTGGCGGAACGGTTTATACTGTCTATCAAAAACCTGTAGAGCCTAAGACGGTTTCACCTAAGTTGGAAAATCCAACACAGGATGAACCAATGTTGGATATGCCCGCACAATTAAATACTAACATACAAAATACTAAAAAAGAAAATAAACAAGAAAATAAAAGTATGAGAGTATGCTCTTTTTCTGCGGAAAAAGAGGTCTCTCCCACATCTGAAGGTGGTACGTTATCTCCTACGGTTACAAAGGCCATTGACGAGGCAATGACGGAAGAAGGAGAATCACCTGCTAGCGGCTAGAGAGCCGAGTTGAAGGACATAGCTGAATACTTTGTAAGCGAATATGCCAGAACGCAAGGAAAGCCGCATAAGCCACTCACAAGACCGGCTATTGGCAATATCGTATACAATTACTTGCATCAAGACGAGGACGAATACGGAATCATGGATGATGTGTGGACGCTAGACCAGTACATTCCGCTAATTGATATGTACATGCAGACGAACTACAGGGAGGGCATAGAAAAAAGCCTGTCACACTTCATGTCCGGTTCTATCCGCCGGAATTTAAAAGCAAAATTGATAGAGTAAGAAACATACCGGGTGCCGACGATGCAGGCATCCGCTAACCAGAAAAAGATACTGGCAGACTGCCGGAGGGCACTTCTGCCGAGAACGGAGGTGCCTGAATGGCAGAAAAAAAAATAAAAATTGGTTCTGGCATGTCCTCTTTCCTAAACGTGAACGGGGTAGACTTCCCGTGCCCTAGGGTTGGATTTTCGTATATTATCAGCACAACGGTAAATGCCGGGCGAAATGCGAACAATGCAGTCATTGGCCAGAGAGTAGGAAGAGACATTTTTAAGCTGAACAATATGGAATGGGCAATGCTGGATGCAGCTAAGTGGCAGAGCATGTTGGATGCAATTAAACCATATTTTGTACCTGTAACATTTGAGGACTACAGAACAGGGAGACCAATCACCATTACAATGTACCCGGGGGACAGAACGGGGGTTCCACTGTATGCAGACCCGGATTCTCACATTGTTACAAAGTATGAAAACTGCAAATTCAATCTGATTGATGCCGGTTGGGAGTGATAGATCATGCAAAATGTAAGTGCAGCATATAAAAAGGCCATGCGACAACCGATGCGGAACCGTGGCTATATAACTGCTAGAATCGGAATTATCAGTTCAACGGCACAAGATAACGTAGTTGCAAAAGAATCTGATAATGATTTCACCTACTTTGCGAACAATGAGGAAGTGTTTAAAGATAACACGGTCAGCCGGGTGTATGCCACCATGGAGCAGGATTTCACAAAAGTTGACGGAACCATGTACTTTCTGCCGGAGGAATATGAAGGGTACGACTACTACAATAATGGTCTGGTGACGAACGAACTGTTAAGTCCGGTATACATTTCATTTGACGGTAATATTGCGGATATTAAGGGACTTACAATTGATTTTGGAGAATACTACCCGACTTCATTTACTGTTCAGTCTGATAACGGTACGAAAACCTATGAAAATTCCGGGAAAATATTTGTTACTGAGGATACGTTTGACGCAGTAACATTCCTGCGGATAACACCGCTGGCCATGGTTAATGGACAGGGAAGGATGCGGATTTTCCAGTTTACATGCGGAATTTCCAATACTTTCTCAAATAAGCAGGTGAAATCATTCACCTATAAAGACTATGTGTCGTCTGTATGTGAGTCCCTTCCGAGTCAGGATATGACCCTGACAGTGGACAATCAGGATTTGTATTACAACCCGGATAACCCGGAATCAGCCGTTGCCTACATGGAGCAGGGGCAGGAGATGAAGGTGTCATTCGGATATGATCTGGATGGTGAAGGAACAATTGAATGGGTGCCGGAAATCACCACATTCCTTAAATCGTGGTCAGCGACCGATACAGAAGCCAAATTTACCATGGTTGATGTATTTGACTGGAAGCTGAATGGAACGTATTACAAAGGTCTGTACCGCACAGAGGGCATATCTCTGTACGATCTGGCGTTGGATGTATTGACAGATGCAGGTATGAAACCGGAAGAATATGTAATCGACCCATATTTGCATGATGTCAAGGTATACAATCCTATGCCTGCGGTAAAACATTCGGAAGCCCTGCAGATCATATCGAATGCCGGACGCTGCGTTTTAAGCGTCGACCGGAAAGGAAGGGTACTGATCAGATCATCTTTTATTCCAGACATGACTTCCAGTGCCGGAATAGATTTGCTGTATCCAAGTAATTTCCTGTATCCGGGAGAAGATGTACTACCGATAGGGGACAACGGAACGGCAGCGCAAACAGGATTCAGCCATGCAGAAAATGTTCTGAAATCAGGAGAGCGGACAGCATATGCAATGTTCAGTAACGATTTTTCCGTGGTAGATGGAACGGTGATGTTTCTTCCGGAGTCAGAAGCGGATTATGTTGATACTACTGGATATGTCAGTGATAGCATAGCGGATGAAAACGGGGAGTTTGAGGACATACCGAAAATTATCATCGAATTGGAGTCTGGATATATTTGTTACGGTTTTGCTATTCAATTTCGGAATGTAGCACCTAAAGAATACCACGTAGTAACCTACTATCAGGAAGAACAGGTGCAGGATGTAACGGTCGAAAATCCTGGATTATACAGCCAGTACACAGAGCAGCTTGACCGGTTCGACGTCATGGAGATTGTGTTCAAGAAAGGTTACCCAAATGCCAGAGTGGCGGTTGACTCAGTATTGTTTGGAAATGCAACAGATTACACGCTGTCAAGAGATTACAATCTGAAGGGTTCACCGACTGCAACAAGGCAAGAAAGAGTCAGAACGATTGCAGTTAAGCGAAGCCTTTACAGAAATTCTACGTTGGCAATTAAAGAATTATCGTCAGAAGAACTCACACTGGACAGAACAGAGATTACGAAAACGATTCATTTTAGCAAAGCGTCATACGGTCTTACAGTGTCCGTAGAAGAAGGGAACGCAACGGCAGCGATTACTGCCAGCAGCAACTACTTCGCAGATATTAAGATCACAGGAGCAGCAGGTGAAAAAATCAGATATTCTGTCAAGGGATATGAATATGTTGTGGATGAACTATATTACAGAGTCAACCACAATGACACTGGTATTGAAAAAGCATGGAGCAATCCACTTATCAGCACAGAAGAGTTGGCAAAAGATCAGGAGGAATGGCTTGCATCCTACTATCTGGGTGATGTAGATTATCAAATTTCGTGGAACGGAGATCCGAGAACAGATGCGAATGATCTTTTCTATCTGGAATTAAAAGAAAGAGACAACACGATGATACGAGCCTACCAGAATGAGCTGAAATATAGCTCCGGATGGTCAGGCACTTTAAAGGCAAGAAAGGTGGTGCTGTAATATGGCGTGGATTCAGCCTAAAACAAACTGGGCGGTTGGAGACCGGTTCAATATATCGGATTACAACAGGATTAAAGGAAATTTGAATTTCTTGCATGAGCGAGCGGAAGAGTTTTATCCGAATTTTGGAATCATTGATATGGGAGCTGATAAAGGATATTCGGACTATCCATATGCCCGTGAAATCAATAATTTCGAAAAAAATCTGGAAACTATCAACGAAAACGTTTTCACACAAGATTTGGGTGTAACAGCAACATTCTACAGCAACGGAGCTTTTATCCAGTGGAATGAACTGAACCGGATAGAATCAGCTATGCTGAGCATCTATGAAATGCTGAACAGGCAAGAAGCAGGATTGCCAGTTCTATCGTTCAGACTGGGTGGAATGAAAGGAGTAAGAGTTTAAATGGCATTAAAGACAGATTACAAAGATGATATCATTGCTGCCGGTACGCAGAGAAAGTATACACAGACAACTAATTCTGATGGTACAGTGTCGTTCACAGATTCTACAGAGTATCAGCAGACCGGTGACACCTTTGGGGCAAAGGATATTAACGCAACAAACATTGAAGTGAACAAACTGGAAGGAGTTAAGCCAGTGACTCTGAAAGCAAACGAATGGACAGGCTCAGTAGCTCCATATCAACAGATTGTGACGGTTGATGGAATTAGATCGACGGATTCTCCGGTGCTTGTCAGCTTGCTAGCAGACGGGGCATCTGAGACTACACAGAAAGCATACAGCAAGGCATTCGGAATTGTATCTTCCGGAACAGGAGCTACTTCGGACGGAAGCGTTACATTTAAGGTGTACAAAAAGCCAGCCACAGACATTACGGTTGGTTTGAAAGGAGTCTAGGTTATGGGAACTATTTTAATGCCGGGCGGCGGTGGCGGAATTGATCTGGATGTTGTTACTGCTGCGGCTGGAGATATTCTGAGCGGAAAAGTAATTGTTGGTGCAGATGGAGAGCCATTGACAGGAACGCTTGCTTTAACAGGAAATGCAGGTACGGGAGATGTACTGTCCGGGAAGACGTTCTACAATGACGATGCAAAAACAAAGCGTTCTGGAACAATGGCGAACAGAGGTACGTTGAACTGGTCTGGAATTAATACAACAAAATCTGTGGATGCCGGATATTATAGCGGAGGTATACTAGATAGCAGACCATCGTATAATTCTGGACGTACTCAAGGACAGAATGATGTAAAAAACAGTCCGAATTCATACAGCCTATACACAAAGGCACAGTATGACGCGAATTATAATAATGGCTTGCCTAATACCGCTAACTTATCTGCTTGGTATAGAGATGATACAACAGCTCATACATGGACTTGCGGTACGGCTGGATATTATTTGATTTTTGCATACGGTTTTGTAAATGCCACTAGACATGTAACTCCAACAGTTACGTGCAATGGAACAAGAGTGGCATATACAAATAATTCTGTTAATGATGCAGATCAAAGATATGTTTGGCTTTATAAAATTAATTCTGGAAATACAGTATCTGTATCTTGGGCAGAAAATCATGGTACATATTATTGGAGAAATGGTTTTGCGATAATTCGCGTCAAATAATGTCTTGCTGTACATACGCCACATATCCAATTACATCATCAATATCATCTTCTGAGCATCTGAATTTGTTATCCCGGATGCTCAGATATTCGTAGTGACCGTTGCCACATGAATGCCGTCTGACAATGAAAACGTTATCGCCATAAATGATAACACTGTCTTCGGATGGTTTTGGATACCGGTCATTTGCGATCAAAAGAATGTCATATGGAGTGTAGTGAGGCATATAGTGATCCACGGAGGTTTTTATACCCATAAAAATTTGCGGTTTGATATTTTGCGGAATATCGGTGATATCAATGGATTCAAAATCACCGGAAATATGTAGCGTACCGTCCGGGTGTTCTTCCAGATTCATGACAGGGATAGTCTTGCGTCCTTGCCGGAAACCGCACTTGGAAAGCTCATATTGGCGCCGAATAAACCACCGGACAAAATATTGGTAGTGCTCCGGCATTTCACGGAACATGGATATGCAATACATATTTTCTTCTGAAAAAGTATCCAAACCGATCAGCTCATCGAGAGTTACACCGATAGCTTTTGCTAAGAGGGCGGCAGTTGACAGCTTGCAATCTTTTGAGTTCTGATACAACAGATTTTTAAGCGTGTCAAATGATATACCAGCGGATTCAGCCAGTTCATGAATGGTAATGTCTGAATACTTTAAGCAAATATCCAAGTTGTGACGCAAATTATCTGTAAAGATAGTGTTTTCTCTGGTAAAATGTCCCGATAATTTATACAAATTTTCCTTTTTCATGGTGTTCCGTCCTCCCTCTTTAAAGTGTTAAAATATGCTTGTCTCAATTAAGAGACATCAACTTCTGGCTGGGGGAACACTAATCCGCATGGTGTTTCCCCATACGAATAGCTTACTTTTTTCGGGAAAATCTGTCAATCTTTTCGCATACATAACCTTTCTGCAAAATCCGACACGATTCGACAAGATTTGATTGATATTGACAAGATAAGAACATATGTTCTATAATTCTATTAAGCTACTTTACGGTACATGCGGATTTTTGATTGGAGGGTTTTTAGTGAATGAGAAGGAAGTTTACCGACAACGAATTATTGAAATGGTTAATAGGATTGAGAATCCGTGTTGGCTACGTTCGATTTACATATTTATAAAAACACTTCTGGAATAACGGAAAAGACCATGTACTCACGTGTTGTACATGGTCTTTCTTTTAATTTTTTCCTGCAATCATATCAATCAATTCTTCAAGATGCGTCCATCCGTCATCATCGAGCATTGCAAGAGCATTGATAAGACGTCTTCTGAAATTAGAATCATCCATCTTAGAAACATTTCCCAAAAGCCTTGAAATTTCATCATTCTTGGTGATCGGCTGAAACATTTCCCCGGTTCCGGTTCGGAGCCATTCTTCATTTACATTAAATTCTCTGCAAATTGAACGAACAACTGCGTCCGTAGGAGTTCGGAGCCCCGTTTCGTAATTCGTAACAGTGTTTCCTTTTACACCTAGTTTTTCTCCAAACTCTACTTGGGTCATTCCGGCAAATTTTCTGACTTCTTTTATACGATCTTTCATTTTCACACCTCCTTCCGATATAAATATATCAAAAAAAACTCACGAAGTCAATATTTTCTATTGCATTTTAACTCTCGATGTGATATATTAAACTCACGAAGTCAATAAAGGAGGTGATGGAATGGCAAAAATCGAAATCAGACAGGTTGATGGGGAAAAAGGAATATTTACAGAAATTCTGATTGATGGTCACAAAATTGACGGTGTGAGAAGTTTCATGCTGAAACAGGGAGTTGGCGATGATGTTCCTACCATGACGCTTGATTTGAATGCACTTGAACTTGCAACAGACATGAAAATGTTGCGGATCAGACAAGAAGGGTTGGGAGAGATTGAAAGTATTAACTTCAAAAAGTGAATAGGCTCCCATATTTCAGAGAGCCATTCTTCTATCTGTTGATGCTTTGAAGTATGGAACATTGTTTAGGGCTGCGGCAACAGCCAGATAACATTGCATATTGGCAGATTAAGCGACCGGTTTCAAAATGCTGTTTTTCCAAATCGGAAGAATCTGCCATTTTAATCTCAACAGAATAATTCTTGCTCTGTTTATCACAGAAGCCAGTAAAAACCATAATAAGCCACCTCCTTAGTTGTTTTAAGGAGATTATACCACAGGAAGGAAGTGAATTGAATGAGTGAAAGAGAAAAGCAGGTAGTTGAGAAGCTGAAAGATGCAATTCCGAAGATGTCAGATTTTGACAAGGGTTATATTCTTGGGAAAGTTGAGAGCATGGCAGAAAAGAAGGAAAAGCAAGAGAAGAAAGATGGTGATTAAATGCTTGAAGTTCAAAGAATTTAACTTCTGAAAGGAGAAAAATGAGAAAACCGTATTGCATAGATGAGGACAAAGAGTGCAGGACATTGTTAGATTTTGTGGAACAAATAGCTGTAGGAGTTGCCTTAGATGTGGTAAGTGGTGAGAGAATTGAAACAATACGAAATGAATGCGAAGTGCTCAATTCCCTCACCGAGGCGTTAAAGGCAATAAAAAGTTAACGCCGTGAGCTAAATGGATGCTTTATTGCTTCTGCCTTGCATGGTTCTGGTTCCGGTAAAGATTCGATGATTTCCGAATAGTATTGGTCGTACAGGTTCTTAAAATCATCAAACGATCCGGTATATCCGCAGATTTTAGCAAGGGCGTAAGCAGATACGTAATCTTTGGTATCCATGAATTTTACCTCCTTATTAAAGATAAGGAAATTATACCATGGAAGAAGGTGAATTGAAATGAATGAATTGGAGCAGAAAACGCTTACTTCAATGGAAGTGGCTGAGATGACAGGAAAGTTACATAAAAATCTTTTGGCAGATATCAGAGGATATGAGGAAGAACTTAACGAGCTGAACATTCAGCCGGTAGAATTTTTTATGAAAAGCACTTACAAAGATGCAAAAGGGCAAACACGCCCATGCTACAACGTCACCAAGAAAGGATGCGAGTTTATCGCTCATAAGTTGACCGGCATTAAAGGAACGGAGTTTACGGCGAAATACATAAACAGATTCCATGAGATGGAAGAAGTTATAAGAACACAGATTCCGACCGGGAAAGAACTGCTGGCATTGGCAGTGATAGAAGCTCAGAAAACCATTGACAGTCTGAAGGAGCATAACACTAAGCTGGTTGAAGACTGTGAGCGGATGAAGCCGAAAGAAATCTTTGCTGATGCAGTAGCAACGAGCCACACTTCTATTCTCATCGGAGATTTGGCAAAGCTGATTTGCCAGAATGGGTACGAAATTGGGCAGAAAAGAATGTTCATATGGTTAAGAGAAAACGGATATTTGATTAAAAGTGGAAACTCAAGAAATATTCCGACTCAAAGATATATTGAACAGGGATTGTTTGAGATAAAAGAGAGCAATGTCCTGAACCCAGATGGTTCTGTGCGAATAACACGGACTACCAAAGTTACCGGAAAAGGACAGGTTTACTTCGTAAATAAGTTTCTGGCAGAAAAGTAGGAGGCACTTATGCGGACAGCACCATGCTTAAAATGTGAACGTCGTGGATGCGGAAGCTACCATGATGAGTGTGAGAAGTACAAGGCATTCAGAGCGGATCAGGATGCATTGATCGAAGAGAAAAAGAAGTTTCGAGGTGAAAATGTTCCGGCACGACATTACAGATGGCGAGAACATTCACCAATCAAATGTCACAAAAAGTAGGAGGGAGCAATGAAGAAAATGGCAATAGCGGTAGTAATTGCATTCCTGTTGTTCGCCGGTTTTGCCATGATTGCGAATGCCGGTAGCGATCATCAGGGAGACTGGCAGGAGTACATTGAAAGGCTCTGCGAAAGCAAGAACATTTCACCGGAGCTTGTGGAAGCCATGATAGAAAGGGAGTCTGGCTGGAACCCGGATGCGGTAAATGGTAACTGCATCGGTCTCATGCAGGTGGACAAGGAAATTCACCGGGAGTTGATCGGTGACCGTGATATGACAGACCCATACGACAACATTTACGTGGGAGTAACGATTCTGGAAGAACTGCTTCACAAATATGGTGAAGCGGCACCGGCACTGATGTTCTATAACGCAGGATATTCCGATAATTACGGAATCGGAGCATATGAGGACGGAACACTTAGTAACTATGCTGATGAGATTTTGAAACGTGCAGCGGAACTGGAAAGATTGCACGGGAAATAGGAGGAAAATCATGACAATTTACATCCCGGAATTTTTGGTAGGCTTTATGGCTTGCATTATTGCAGAGCTTGGAGCATGCATCGCATACAGCTGGTATCTTTCACGGAGAAAGAAAAGATGAAGCAGCCAAAGAGATTAACCAGAGAGCAGAAGGAAGCTGTGGCGGCAGCTAGATTTAATCCGGCTAACTGGATGCTGGTCGATGAAACGGAGTTCTATTTAAAGATCATCCACAAGGGAACAGGCATTATTCGGTCGGTGGATAAGTTTAGAAGATTAAATTATAGGAGATAGAAATGAATATGGAAACGATTACATTGCAGGACTGCATTGAAAATTATGAAATGAAAGGTCAGGCGGCAATTATTAACGACGGTCAAGTTCTTGGATTTGAGCAGGTGGAGGAAAAATGAAAGTGGATTTACTGGAGGATGCGTATATATGCATCAGCAAAGACGAGTATCTCGATTTGGTAGATCAGGAAACCAGAGTGAATGTTCTGGTTGATTTGATAGCTGCCGGATGCAAGCCGAGCGGAGAGGAAATACTTCGTATCCTTGGAACGGAACTGGCCATCGTAACTGCAAACGAATTAAGGGAGAAAAGAAGTGGAACTGAAACTTTTGCGAATGAAGTTGAAAAACTTCACAAAATATACCGAAAAAGAGATTGATTTCTCGAATTTCACTAAAATTTCCGGTATGAACGGAGCTGGAAAGTCCAGCATTGCGACCGCATATACTTGGGTACTGTTTGATTGCGACTACAATTTGAAAAGCAGTCCGGCAGTCCGTAGGGAAGTTGACGGGGAACCGATAATGGATTCTGATGTAGAAGTAACAATGGTTTTTAACCTGGATGGGAAAGAAATTTCCATGCGGAAGGTACAGCACCGGACGATCAGCAAGGACGGAGCATCTTACAAAGATGATAATAAATATTTTATCAATGATGTTCCAAAGAAAAAGGCTGAATTTGAATCATATCTTGGAATTGATATGGGGCTTTTGAAAAGCTGCTCGAATCCGGAAGCTTTTTTAGTAAAAAAAGCAGATGAAATGAGAGCATATTTGTTTTCTCTATCAAAAGAATTTTCAGATTTGTATGTTTGCTTGGAGAACGAAAGCCTTCATGGACTGGCAGAAAAGCTGACAGATTATTCAGTTGAGGAGTTATCTGCCATGAATAAGAAAAAAAAATCGGATATTGAGAAAGAGCTTCCGGTTCTCGATGGACAGATCAAGGAGAAAGAGCGAGACATCAAGTTGAAATCCGACATGGATGTGTCTGATCTGGAATTGCAGAGAAATGCACTGAAAGAACAGATTGCAGAGAATCTGAAAAAACAGGCTGATAGTCAGAATGTTTTGAAAGATTATGAAGCCGCCACTGCCGGAATTATGGAACTGAAATTCAAACTGTCAGATATGCAGAATCAGGCGAATAATGCTCTTTCTGAAAAAGTCCGGAAGATCAGAAGTGAAATAGCGGATAAAAAAGCCGAAAGGCGGAAATTAGAAATTGAGTCTGACAATTACAGCCGGAAAGTAGAAATATTGACAGATTCAATTAAGAGATCGACCGAAGATAAGCAGAAAATGGCTGAACTTTGGCAGAAGGAGAAAGCCAGAGTTTTTGACGAAAACAGTACATTGTGCGTGTACTGCGGACAGGAATATCCAGAGAAAAAGAAAGAACAGCTACGGTCAGAGTTCGCTGTCAGAAAAGAAGCTGAGTTAAAGCGGATTACTGATAAAGGAATGTTTCTGAAATCTTCTATCGAGGAAAATGAAAAACATATTAAGACTTTGAATACTTTTTTTGAGCATAACGCAGAATGTATTCGGAATATTGAAGAAGAAATTCAACTTCTCAGAGAAAAAGAAGCCAAAATTCCGGTTGCTGCGGATATTTCCGGTAATGAAGAGTATAAGGTCATTCGGAACCAGATTGCTGAAAAGGAAAAATATCTGGAACAGTTTGGAAACGCTTCTGATCTGAAAGCACAGCTTAAACAGGAAGAGACAGAGCTGAATGAGCAGCTGAGAGCCTGCGAACAGAAAATTGCTCAGTCGGATACTTCCGAAGAAGAACGACTGGAAGAACTGAAAGCAAGAAAGCTTGACCTGGGACAGAAAAAGACGGATGCAGAGCATATCCTTGACCTTCTGGCAGAACTGGAAAAGAAGAAAAACGAGCTGCTTTCCGATGAAGTTAACAGCCATTTTGGACTGGTTAAGTGGAAGTTGTTCGAGAATGCAAAGAACGGCAATTATAAATCTGTATGCATTCCACAGGTTGATGGAAAGTCCATTCTGACCACCATAAGCAATAAGGGGAACCGGATTCTAGGAAAACTGGATATTTGCCGGAGCATCCAGAAAATCGAAGGAATTTCAGTGCCGATCTGGTTGGATGATTGTGAGTCGTTGGACTCTGAAAACCAGAAGAAGGTTATTGATATGGTGGACGGACAGCTGATTATGCTGATCGTAAGTGATGTCAAACAATTAAAAGTGGAGGGGTAGCACTATGAATGACAGATATGTTGTAGAACGACAATTCAAACATATGGGATATGAATGTGTCGTTACATTCGGAGTGTTAGGGCATAGATGTGGATATGTTGGTATTCCTAAAACGCACTCTTTATATGGAAAACATTGTTCTGATTACTTGGAAATCAAAAAGAAAGATTTAGTAGATAGAGAGATAAGCGGAATTTTCCCTTTACTGTGTGCTTGTTTCGATGAAGATGAAAGAATAAAAATTGAAGCATATTTCCAATGTCACGGCGGTATTACCTTTGCAGGCGGCGGTAAAAATTCAAGCTATCCGATTGAAAGTGATTTATGGTGGTTTGGCTTTGACTGTGGACATTGTGACGATGGGAAAGAATTGGAACTTGCCTATGAAAGATTTCCTAATTATAGAAAAAATCTTTCTATGCAAATTGAGATTGAAAGTAAATTTCATATTGATGGTTTAATTGTTCGCACAGAAGAATATGTGGCAGAAGAGTGTAAGAAATTAGCAGAACAGTTAAAAGAATTTGAAGAAAGTGAGGAAAAATAGAATGGCAAAATTTAAAGTCAGCCAGGACGCAAATTATGCAGTAGGGCATTTGCGCTACGGTCACAGAGAGGGAACCATTGAAGCTGATTCGAAAGAAGATGCTTTAAACAAGCTGAAAAATGATGGATATACAGACTATCTTGATTTTGTTTTAGATGATTATGAGCTTGAGGACGTTGATTACAGCGGCAATGATTTTGAAATTGAAGAAAGCGAGGAAAAATAATCATGGCAGATACACAGGTAGCAGTAACAGAGGAAAAGAAAGAAGTATCAAGAAATAAAGTGACGGATTACAGTCTTGGAATTTTCGGAACATCAGACAACTTCATTATGGCTATGCAGATGGCAAAAGCATTGTCAAGTTCAACGATAGTGCCACAAACGTTCCAGAGAAATGAAGCAAACTGTCTGATTGCCATTGAACAGGCGCAGAGATTGCACGTAAGCCCACTTATGGTAATGCAGAATCTTAATGTGATTCAGGGAAGACCGTCATGGAGTTCCAAGTTTTTGATTGCTGCGATCAATAACAGCGGAAAATTTGATACAGAATTACAGTTCGAGGAGAAAAAGGACAAGGATGGAAAGCCATTTTCTTGCACAGCATGGGTAATGAAGAATGGTAGAAAAGTTGAAGGTATGACGGTTGACATGGATATGGCTAGAGCGGAGGGATGGCTTGGCAAAAACGGAAGTAAATGGAAAACCATGCCACAGCTGATGCTTCGTTACAGAGCGGCGTCTTTCTTTTCCAGTCTTAATTGCCCGGAACTGACTATGGGTCTGTACACAAAAGAAGAGATTATTGACGGTGATTTCAAAGAATA
>ERZ773235.820-NODE-820-length-36904-cov-3.848625_pt1 | contig 36904 bp, 38 predicted proteins | sample MGYA00580522_ERZ773235 | MGnify/ENA primary metagenome ERZ773235 (study PRJEB29015, sample SAMEA2737797) | human gut metagenome | biome: human gut; feature: human-associated habitat; material: faeces | place: China | collected 2012 ...
TCCTATTCGCTACCTTTTTATTTCTCTTTTGTCACACATCATTGTAACACCTACAAAAAAATTTAATAAATATTGGAAAAACCGCTTGACGTATTGTGAAGGACGTGCTATAATTGATATACCTCTAAAAGGGTTTATTTTTTTGTGCACTTTTTTACACAGAAAAATCGGTGGAACATTCAAAGGATTGATAGGCAGGGGTTGTTTTTGCCGATACCGGATATGGCGGAATCAATTCTGTTTATGAATACGGAGAGCGGGAAGCCGGACTTTTCGAGGGAGGCAAGAAACAAATCCGTTATGCAGGAGGTGCCGATATGAGGGTAAAGATTACCTTGGCTTGCACAGAGTGCAAACAGCGTAATTACAACACAATGAAGAACAAAAAAAATGATCCTGACAGGCTGGAAATGAACAAGTATTGTCGTTTCTGCAGAAAACACACGCTTCATAAGGAAACGAAATAACGAAAGGTGGTCGATTTTTCATGGCTGAAGCTAAAGCAGAAAAAAAGCCAGGCTTTTTCAAAAAGGTCGCCGCATATTTCAGAGATCTGAAAAGCGAATTCAAAAAAGTCACTTGGCCGACCAAAAAGCAAGTAATCAATAACACAATCGTTGTTTTGGTTGCCATTATTATTGCGGGCGTTGTTGTATGGGGACTTGACTCGATTTTAACTTTGTTAATTCGGTTGCTTCTCCAAAAAGCTTAATCAGGCGGAGGTATTGCAGATATGTCAGAAACCGCAAAATGGTATGTTGTGCACACTTATTCCGGTTATGAAAATAAAGTGGCGCAAAATATCGAAAAGGTTGTTGAAAATCACAAGCTTCATGACTTGATTGAGGAAATTAAAGTTCCCACCGAAACCGTTGTTGAAGTAAAAGATGACGGTTCAAAGAAGGAAGTGGAACGAAAAATCTTTCCGGGTTATGTGCTCGTAAAGATGATTTTGACCGATGATTCATGGTATGTCGTACGCAATATTCGCGGCGTTACCGGATTTGTCGGACCGTCTTCCAAGCCGGTTCCGTTGAGCGATAAAGAGGTTGAAGCTCTTGGCGTGGATACGAAACAGGTAGAGGTAGACTATGTAGCAGGGGACAACGTCAAGGTAGTTGACGGACCGTTAAAGGATTTTATCGGAAAAGTCGAACTGGTTGATGCTGATAAGAATCTGGTGAAAGTAATTGTGTCTATGTTCGGGCGCGAAACGCCGGTAGAACTGACTTTAGATCAGGTTGTATCCTGCAAAGATTTTTAGGAAAACCCATGTCTGTTTTATACGGACGGTCAGATAGATTGAATGCGTTTGCTTCATGAATCTGAAAGTGGGAGGAACAGGCGAAAAAGGACTGTTCCGCCAATTACCACAATTATGGAGGTGCAAACAATGGCTCAAAAGGTAACAGGCTTTATTAAGCTGCAAATACCTGCCGGAAAAGCTACTCCGGCACCGCCGGTCGGTCCTGCATTAGGTCAGCACGGCGTTAACATTATGTCATTTACAAAGGAATTCAATGAGCGTACAAAGAATGATGCGGGATTAATTATCCCTGTTGTTATTACTGTATACGCAGACCGCTCCTTTACCTTTGTAACAAAAACACCGCCCGCGGCTGTTTTAATTAAAAAAGCTTGCGGAATCGAAAGCGGTTCTGGTGTACCGAACAAAACAAAGGTTGCAAAGATTACCAGGGAGCAGGTTAAACAAATCGCCGAGCAAAAAATGCCCGACTTGAACGCTGCAAATATCGACTCAGCTATGAGCATGATCGCCGGTACAGCTCGTTCTATGGGTATCGAAGTCGTCGATTAATTGCCCGCTGGTGGGAGGAAAAATCCGCTATTAACCACTCATGAGGGAGGAAAAATGTAATGAAACACGGTAAAAAGTACGTTGACAGCACAAAGCTGGTTGACCGTAATACAATGTATGATACTGCCGAAGCGATCGGACTGGCTGTTCAGACCGCGAAAGCAAAGTTTGATGAAACGGTAGAATTGCATATCAGACTGGGTGTAGACTCTCGTCACGCTGACCAACAGGTTCGCGGCGCGGTTGTTCTGCCGAACGGTACTGGTAAAGATGTAAGAGTATTGGTTTTTGCTAAAGGCGATAACATTACTGCTGCGCAGGAAGCTGGCGCAGATTATGTCGGATCCGACGAATTGGTTCAGAAAATTCAGGGCGAAGGCTGGATGGATTTTGACGTTGTCATCGCTTCTCCGGATATGATGGGCGTTGTCGGCCGTTTGGGTAAAGTATTAGGTCCTCGCGGTTTGATGCCGACACCAAAAGCAGGAACGGTTACTCCGGATGTAGCAAGAGCTGTAAAAGAAGCGAAAGCAGGTAAGATCGAGTATCGTTTGGATAAAACCAATATTATTCACTGCCCGATCGGAAAAGCCAGCTTCGGACAGGAAAAGCTGGAGCAGAACTTCAACACTTTGATGGATGCCGTTGTAAAAGCAAAACCGGCAGCTGCCAAAGGTCAGTATGTAAAATCCTGCGTTGTTTCTACAACGATGGGCCCCGGTGTAAGAATTAATCCGGCAAAATTTGCGTAAATAAATATTGACAAATAGGAATTTACGCAGTATAATATTATTGTTGTTTGTCTAAAGACAGTAGGTGCCGTTTGGCATAAAGAGGAACTGCCTACCGAGGAGAAACACATATTTACATGTTTTGATATGTATTATGTGTCCTTTCTTTGCGGTTCGCAGAGAAAGGACTTTCCTTTTTTCTGATACGGTTCTTTAGATGGCGTATTATTTTATACGGAGGTGAATATTTATGCCAAGTGAAAAAGTTTTAGAGAGCAAAAAACAGATTGTTGCTGATTTAACCGAAACTTTAAAATCTTCCGCTGCCGGTGTACTCGTTGATTATAAGGGTATCAATGTTGCTGATGATACAAAGTTGAGAAAGGAACTCAGAGAGGCTGGCGTAGAGTACAGCGTTGTGAAAAACACGATGCTCCGCTTTGCTGCAAAAGAAGCCGGATTAGAAGGCTGGGATGAGTTCTTACACGGTACTACGGCACTGGCTGTAAGCAAAGAAGATCCGATTATTGCAGCTAAGATCCTTGCAAAATATGCAGAGGCAATTAAAGGCGATGTGTTTACTATTAAATCCGGTTTTATGGATGGTAAGGTGGTTGACACCGATACCGTAAATGCGTTGGCTAAGATTCCTGCAAAAGAAGTTCTTATCGCTACAATGCTCAGCAGCTTGAATGCTACTATTTCCAAGTTTGCTGTTGTTGTTGATCAGATTGCAAAGAAAAAAGAAGAGGAAGTTGCATAAGCATCTTTCCTGAATCACATTGAATATTAAAAATTATTGGAGGGTATTATTATGGCTTCAGAGAAAATCATGAGCATGATTGAAGAAGTAAAGGCACTTACTGTATTAGAGCTTTCTGAATTAGTAAAAGCGTTAGAGGAAGAATTCGGTGTATCCGCAGCTGCTGTTGCGGTTGCTGCTCCTGCTGCTGGCGGCGCTGCTGCTGCAGAAGAAGAAAAAACCGAGTTTGACGTTGTTCTCGCTGAAGTTGGCGACAGCAAAATGGGCGTTATCAAGGTTGTTAAAGAAGTTACCGGTCTCGGCTTGAAAGAAGCAAAAGAGATTGTTGACGGCGCACCGAAGACCATTAAAGAGGCTGTTTCCAAGGCTGATGCTGAGGCAATGAAAGCAAAATTGGAAGAAGCAGGCGCAAAAGTAGAATTGAAGTAATTCACTTTCAAAGAGAAAAAGCGTTAGGGAGCAATTGCCCTCTAACGCTTTTTTTATGGCTTTAATACGACTATTTTTCTAATGCTTCTTTGAGACGCTCAAAAAGTTCAACACAAGCAAAGCGGATTTCATATTTCGGTTCTGATGTTACGATCTCCATTTCTGATTCATTTAATACATCGTTTAGTTCTTGAGTGGGTTGCGCCGCCGGAATGCACATCGGTGGATATAAAACACACCACCAGTTTTGACCTTTTGCTTCTCCGATGGTAATGCGCATGGCATCGTAGCGACCGGCAGGCAAAGTTACGCCGTCATATTCCCGTGTATTAAAAAACATATTACATAGTTCAGCATTTACATCATAATGATAGCCCTGTTTTTGAATTTCATCTTCTGCAATTTGTTTAACCAAAGCCAGACTTTCTGATACCTTATTTTCCGCGTTTTTTAAATCTCTGGCATCTTGAAACAAATTTCCGGTTTCGGCAAGAATACGATCCCGAACTTTTAATTTCAGCGCCTGGTCTTCTGCGCTGTCAGAATTTGCAAGGATATGAAGCCGCAAAACGCTATCCCTAATATCATTACATTCGGAGGCAAATGCGGAGAAACTACCAACGATCACCGAAAAAATTAATGCAATAATGATTGCCTTTTCTATTCTTTTCATAAAAAATCCGTCCTTATCTTCATTTACCATTTATTGGTAATAGAAGTATGGACGGATTTTTTGATTTTATTCAAGAGCAATGCTATAAAACAGTTGCACCCTTATTGTATGGATGACATAAATAGGTTTCGGGATATTGGGGCTTGCATTCCAGAAAACATTTTTCTGCTTTTAACGGGGAATCAAAGATGCCAAATACAGCAGAACCGCTTCCACTCATGACCGCTTTTAAAGCACCGTGTTTTGTTAACAAGGTTTCTATCTCTGTGACCTCCGGCAGATTCAGCAGTTGTTCAAAAGCATTTGACATATAAAGAGCCGCTTCTTTCATATCTCCTGCAATCAAAGAAGCAATTAGGCTGTCGGTCATAGGAGGACAAATAGTGCCTATTTCATCGAATTTTTTGTAGGCGGCTGCTGTTGAAACACCGACTTCCGGCTTACAAATAACAAGGCAGTATTCCGGGTGTGCATGAATGGGGGATAATATTTCACCGATTCCTTCTGCTAAGGCACAGCCTCCGCTAATGCAGAACGGGACATCAGCTCCCACTAAAGCCCCGATTTCCTGCAGCTTGCGTGTATCTAATCCGGTTTGATATAATTCGTTTAAAGCCACAAGCACGGCAGCGCCGTCTGCGCTTCCTCCGCCCAAACCAGCCTGTGAGGGAATTATTTTGTCAATCTGAATACGAATACCGGTCTGTACGGCTTGTGTTTGATCAAAGAAAGCGGCAGCAGCTTTGTAGGCAATATTTCTTTCATCACAGGGGACATCTTCTCTGGCGCATATAATTTTGATATCGTCACCTGTCATGGAAAGATGAATCGTATCGCATAAATCAATGGCCTGCATCACCGTGCGCAAAAAGTGATAACCGTCAGCGCGTCTTCCAAGTATATCCAAGGACAGATTGATCTTTGCAGGTGCTTTTACCGTGATTTTTTTCAAAGGCAAGCTCCTCCCCCTTATTTTGCAGATAGGATATTATATGTTTTCCAAAAACAGTTCGATTCTCTTTAATGCTTCGATAATATTTTCCAGAGAAGCAGCATATGAAATTCTGACAAATCCTTCACCGCAATCTCCGAATGCATTTCCGGGAACAACTGCAACTCTTTGTGACATCAGCAATTGCTGGCAAAATTCCTCAGAGGTAAGCCCTGTTTTTTTGACAGAAGGAAACACATAAAATGCACCTTCCGGCTCGAAACAGGTTAAACCCATATGATTTAGGCTATCCACAATCAATCGGCGGCGCTCATCATATTCTTCCGCCATGACGCGAACATCTTCGTCGCAATTTTCTAATGCTTCAATAGCGGCAAACTGACTGGTAGTAGGCGCACACATAATTGCAAATTGATGAATTTTGGTCATTTGCTTGATAATCGGGGCGGGACCGGCTGCATAGCCCAATCTCCATCCGGTCATTGCATATGTTTTGGAAAATCCGTTTACGACGATGGTGCGTTCCCACATACCGTCTATTTCTGCAATGGATACATGCTGACCGTTATAAGTAAGTTCTGCATAAATTTCATCCGATAAAATCATAATGTTGGTATTGCGCAACACAGCCGCAATTTCCTCCAAATGATTTCGGCGCATGACCGCTCCGGTCGGATTGTTGGGAAAGGGGAGGATTAACAATTTTGTTTTTTCGGTTATTTTCTCTTTCAGTTCTTCTGCGGTTAACCGAAACGCGTTCTCAGCTTTGGTTGGAATGGATACGGGAATGCCGCCCGACAAGGTAACAATCGGTGCATAGCAAACAAAGCAGGGCTCCGGGATCAGCACTTCGTCACCGGTGGTCACCATGGCGCGAATGCTCATATCGATGGCTTCCGAACCGCCGACCGTCACCAGCAATTCATTATCGGGACAATAACAAAGGCGAAATCGGCGTTCCAGATATTTGCTAATCGCAATGCGTAAATCAGCCATACCGCTGTTGGCTGAATACCAAGTCCGTCCTTTTTCCAATGTATAAATTGCCTTTTTACGAATATCCCACGGGGTTTTAAAATCAGGTTCCCCGATACTGAGCGAAATGACGTGATCCATTTCGCTGGCAATGTCAAAAAATTTACGGATACCGGATGGTTTGATTTCCTGCACCGTTTTAGATAAAACAGTACTATAATCCATCACAGCCAATTATGCCCCCTTTCGTCAGAAGAAGCATCGCATAATACAATACCGGTATCTTTATAACAGGACAGGACAAAATGGGTTGCCGTAGAAATAACGGAATCCAACGGCGCCAGCCGATGTGCTACAAACAGAGCAATATCCTTGAATGTTTTTCCTTTGACAGTGACCGAAAGATCATAACCGCCGGACATCAGATATACGCTGTCAACTTCGTTATATTCTACAATGCGTTTGGCGATTTCTTCGAATCCGAAATCCTTTTGAGGCGTTACTTTCAATTCGATAATCGCGGTTACGATTTCACTGTCTATTTTTTCATAATCGATAATCGGTTTATATCCTTTTATAATTCCCCGGGCTTCCAGCGAAGCGATTTGACCGGCAACATCTTCGGCGGTAGTATCCAGCATTGCGGCAAGCTGGTCATTGGATAATCGGGCATTTTGTTTTAATAGTTTCAGAATTTTTTCCATAAATCTTCTTCCTTTCCGAGAAAAACAAATTTCAGTTTCATGTCGGTCAAAGTCTAACGTATTTTGTATTCAAATGCATGCTATCCGCACCATAAAGCGAACAGCATGCTTTGGGTTTTATTATAGCAAATTTAAAAGGATTAGGCAAGCATAAAAAAGCCGGCGTTCTAAAAGGGTTGTTAAGATAGGAAAACATTTTTGCAGGGGCGAATATCATTCGCTCGCGGGCAGCTATTAGCTTCTCCTGCCAATGTTCTTAACACAACACTCTAAATCGCCGGCTTTTTATATTTTAATTCTTTAAGCTTTGCAACGGAGCAGGAATCTGACCACCGCGGCTGATAAATTTACTTGATGAGTTGGGATTGATGTTCATAATCGGTCCTGTGCCGAGCAATCCCCCGAACTCTAATTCTTCGCCGGCTTTTTTTCCGATTGCAGGAATCACACGTACCGCGGTTGTTTTAAAGTTTACCATGCCGATTGCCGCTTCGTCTGCGATGATGGCGGCAATGGTATCGGCAGTTGTATCGCCGGGGAGAACGATCATATCAAGACCGACCGAGCAAACGGCGGTCATTGCTTCTAATTTTTCCAGGCTTAGTGCGCCCAAACGTGCCGCATCAATCATACCGGCGTCTTCACTGACCGGAATAAAAGCGCCGGACAGACCGCCGACTTTGGAGGAAGCCATAACGCCACCTTTTTTAACTGCATCATTTAAGAGCGCCAAAGTTGCCGTCGTTCCGTGGGTACCGCAGCGTTCCAGTCCGATTTCTTCCAAAATGTGTGCAACCGAATCTCCTACCGCAGGAGTCGGGGCAAGGGACAGGTCAACAATGCCAAAGGGCACGCCAAGCCGTTTGGAAGCTTCCATTCCGACTAGTTGTCCCATACGGGTGATTTTGAACGCTGTTTTTTTGATGATATCGGCTACTTCGGTAATATTTGCATCCGGAGCCTTTGATAACGCGGCGCGTACCACTCCGGGACCACTGACTCCTACATTGATAATGCAGTCCGGTTCTCCGACGCCGTGAAAAGCACCTGCCATAAACGGATTATCCTCCGGTGCATTGCAGAATACCACCAATTTGGCACAGCCGATACAATCTCTGTCCGCTGTAATTTCAGCAGCTTGCCGAATGATTTTTCCCATCAGTGCGCAGGCATCCAGGTTGATTCCCGTTTTGGTAGATCCGATGTTGACAGAGGAACAGACATGTTCGGTAACAGAAAGGGCTTCGGGAATGGAATGAATCAGTTCTATATCTCCGGCGCTGAACCCTTTTTGTACCAAAGCTGAATAACCTCCGATAAAATTGACGCCGCAAGCTTGAGCCGCTTTTTCCAAGGTGAGCGCAAATTTAACGGGATCTCCTTTGCTTGCCGCTGAAATAATGGCAATCGGTGTTACGGAAATACGTTTATTAATAATCGGAATGCCGTATTCTTTTTCAATATTCTCTCCGGTTTTTACTAAATCCTTCGCACAGCGCAGAATTTTATCATAAACCTTTTGGCAAGCAATATCAATATCGGCATCAATGCAGTCGAGTAAGGATATGCCCATGGTAATGGTACGAATATCTAAATTTTCATCCTGGATCATGGTGATGGTTTCCAGAATATCATGTACGTTAAGCATAAACAGAGTGCTCCTTCATCGTCTTTATTTTATACTATATCCGGTGCATGGAATTAAAAATGTCCTCATGCATAACATGAATGGATAAATTAAGATTTTCCCCAAGGGCGGTCATCTCATCGGATAATTCCGCAAACGGAACACTCAGATTCTGAATATCAACCAGCATAATCATAGCAAATAAATCCTGTAAAACGGATTGTGTTACCTCAATAATATTTGCGTTATCTTTTGCACACACAGCGCTTACCTTTGCCAAAATTCCAACGGTATCTTTACCAATTACAGTTAATACGGCTCGCATTGCAATACCTCCAAAAGTTGATTGATGACCATGCTTTCAACAGCAGTTCTTCCAACGAATGCTACGGACACTCTGTTCTGTTTGCTGCAGATGGCAATCTTTAAACTATTATAGCACAGAATCGACAAATAATAAACACCCAGTTATGACAATTTTTACAGAACAATCCTACCAAAAATCGTTTAAATGTGTTACAATAAAAAGCAAGGCAGATGTTGCGCATCTGCGCGCCGCATAGTGTGCGGCTGATTTTCTGGTTTACTGACTGTAATATCCTAGAAATGCGAAAAAGAGGTGTTTTGCCAATGGCTTTGGATTGCAGAGGATTATTGGATGTTCATATCCATTCTGCTTACTCTTTTGACGGAAAGGAGAAAGTATCCGATATTGCTGCGAGAGCTGAGCAACTGGGGCTTGCTGTGCTGTGTCTGACCGATCATTGCGAAATGAACAGCGATGATTTGTCGGCGGTAGAAGAAAATATCATCCGTTCGGTGGGAGAGATGCAGAAGCTGCGGGAAAGCTGTGGATATGGTAGTTTGCTTCTTGCGGGTGTTGAACTGGGGCAGGGTACACAGAATCCGGAGGAGGCTAAACGTTTCCTGAACGCTGTATCTTTTGATTATGTCATTGGTTCCCTGCATAACCTTGCGGGAGAAGAAGATTTTTATTTTTTGAAATACACCGCAGAAAATGCGCTACAATATTTAGAACGGTATTTTGATGAGCTATCCGCATTGGCGGAGTGGGGAGAGTTTGATGCTCTGGGGCATATGACTTATCCTTTGCGATATATGTCCCAGCAATTACACGAAATGCCGGACATGCGATTGTATCGGGAAAAAACGGACGCCATTTTACAAAGTTTGGTGAAGCAGAACAAAGCGTTAGAAATTAACACTTCCGGTTTGCGTACGGCGTACGGGACAACATATCCGGGGCTTGAGTATGTACAGCGGTTTAAAGAATTGGGCGGAAAAATGGTGACGCTTGGCTCAGATGCACATGCGATTAGGGATATCGGATCCGGAATAAAAGCGGGGGCGCTGATTGCCAAAAAGTCGGGATTTGATCAGTTGACTTATTTTGTAAATCGCACTCCTTGTTTTGTTTCGATATAAATTGAGAATCATTGATTCAATCTTTAATAATATGTGAAAAAAACACTTTATATTTGTGAATAATAAACCTTGATTTCATAAGAGATATCCTTTATAATGAATGATATAAAATGCATTTTACGTTTATTTATGTGATTTTTATTCTCATTTTCAGAAACGGATATTTTGTTTTTTACCCTTTATTTGTTCACAATATGTTAAAATTCTTTGGGATAAAGTATGAAAAAAATAAGTCGTGTTATTGCTTCTGTTCCGTTCCGTGTCATTGCCGGGATTGGATTGCCGTTGTTTGTTCTGATTGGGGCATGGGTATTGTATACTTTTGGGAATCCATTGATTTGTGTATTTTATAAACTAACCGGTTTGTATTGTCCGGGATGCGGTTCCGGAAGAGCGTCTGCAGCTTTGCTGCATCTGGACTTTGCGGCTGCGTTTAAGCATAACTTGCTATATGTACTTTTGTTGCCGTTCATTGTGTATTATTTGCTGAAACAGTATATTGTCTTAGTCTTTCGAAAAGATGTGCTGCCAATGTTCTCCATTAACGGATTCGCGGCAAAGGTTGTTTTGGCTGTCATTCTTGTGTTTGGGATTTTACGCAATATTCCGGTGTTCCCTTTTACGTTGTTAGCCCCGTGAATCGGGAGTATACAATATATATTTTACATTCAGGAGGATACATATTATGGCTTTTTGTCCACAATGCGGTGCAAATGTCGCAGACGGCACCCCAGTATGTCCGCAATGCGGCGTTCAATTGGCAGCACAACAGCCGCAACAACCACAACAACCTGTACCGCCGGTACAGCAGATACCTCAGGGAGTTCCTTATCAGCAGGCACCAATGCCGGGACCGGCTCCGGTTCCGCCGACCTATCAGCCAAAGAGCAAAATGGCAGCTGGTTTGCTTGGCATTTTCTTGGGCTCTCTCGGTGTGCACAACTTTTATCTGGGATATACCGGAAAAGCGGTTGCTCAGCTTTTGATCACCTTGCTTACCTGTGGTTTCGGCAGTGTAATCAGCGGTATTTGGGGATTAATTGAAGGTATTATGATTCTGACCGGATCAATTAAAGTAGACGGTAAGAATGTGCCGTTAGCAGAATAATTTATTTTGTGCAAGGGTTTTATGGGCTTTCTGTAAAATCCTTGTGTTTTATTCAATAAAAATGAAATAAGGAATGGTGATTATTATGGCTTTTTGTCCACAATGCGGCGCAAATGTTCCGGACGGTACTCCGGTTTGTCCACAATGCGGTCTCCAATTAACAACACAGCAACCGCAGTATCAACAACCGCAACAGTCTGTACCTCCCGTACAGCAAGCTCCTCAGGGAACACCCTATCAGCAGGTTCCCCAGGGAGGATACCAAATGCCTCCTCAAGCTCCTTATGGCGCTCCGATGGGAACACCGCCCAGCGGGCAGACCAATACGGGAATGTTGGTATGGTCTATTATTACAATTTTCTTTTGCACAATTTTAGGTGTCATTGCATTGATTATGACGGTTACCGCTAAAAACGAGTTGACCGGCGAGGGAGAGCAGAAAAAATTAAAAACTGCTAAAACACTTAATCTGATCGGTACAATCGGCGGCGGTCTTTTTGTTGTTATCTATGTTATTTTTATAATTGCTATGGTTGCGGCAGGCAACTCAATAGGGACCAGCTTTTATTATTAATAAAAGTGTTTGGTTTTTTTCAATATAGCTATCTCAAAAGGGCGCAGAACTTCAATGGTTCTGCGCCCTTTTTTGTTTTGCCTAATTTACTTGTTATTTAAATCATGAATATAAACAGAACCGCCTTTTTATATTCAAAACATTGATTCATTAATGTTCATTGTATCATTTATAAACAAGAAAAGCAAAGCATTTTGCCGTTGTTTATAAACTGCCAGGATTTTACATGATGTCGTATTCCTGCTTATTCGGCTTGTTCAGCAGATATTAGTTTTAAAGAGTATGTTTTAAATAGCAACAGGAATAATTTCTTTTATAATTGAAATACTAAATCAGAGCAAATGTACTTATCGTCGATGTACAGTTCGTTTGCTGAATACAACGATAATAGAATCATTGAAGGAGGATATCTATGTTTAAACATGAAAAACAACTTTTTCATCCGGTAGGAGTGGAAAAACCCAATCCTCAATATGCAGTTTTACTGCAGGAACAGCTAGGCGGAGGAAATGGTGAGCTAAAGGCAGCTATGCAATATATGTCTCAAAGTTTCAGAATAAAAGATCAACAAATTAAAGATCTGTTTTTAGATATTGCAGCAGAGGAACTCGGGCATATGGAAATGGTTGCACAAACAATTAACCTTTTAAACGGGCATGATGTGGATGCTACAGCGGTAAGTGCGGGAGAAGTGCAAACCCATGTTATACTGGGGTTAAATCCGGGACTCATTAATGCATCCGGTTACTCATGGACTTCGGACTATGTGACGGTAACCGGAGACCTATGTGCTGATTTGCTTTCAAATATTGCTTCCGAACAAAGAGCGAAGGTAGTGTACGAATACCTATATCGTCAGATAGATGATAAAAAAGTAAAGGAGACAATTGATTTTTTACTCAACCGTGAGGAAGCTCATAATGCTTTATTCAGAGAAGCATTTAATAAAGTGCAGGATACTGGTTCCAATAAGGATTTTGGAGTAACAAAAGATTCACGTATTTATTTTGATCTCTCCGGCCCATCTCCTAATAATGCTTTTGGCGATACCAATGCAACTCCGCCAAGTTTTAATTAATATAAGTCTAAAAAATAATCAAAAAACGGCTGAATAAAATGTGTTTCAAAAGTCTATAAGCTTTTGAGTGTATATCATTTTGAATGCCGTTTTTTATTTCTGCTTTTATCTTTTTCTAAAAACTACCTTATCTGTAAGAAATTGGCGTGTTCAAAAAATAATAATTTATGTTATAATTACCATTGGAACGTGACCGAAATCGAGAATTTCGAAGTCAACTGCAAGTCGAGCAGGGCTTTGCACGGTTTTCGGCTTTGCCGAAATGTCGCCGGTCATATTTGGCGTCAAGAGCGAAGCAAAACGCCGTCGACTGACAAGGGACGGCGTTAATAACCATTGGAACATGACCGAAATCAAAGATTTCGAACGTTCTGTGTCGCTTGGATGCGCAGAGTATGAAATGTTGCACGTTTCAGTGCGCTTAGACAAGCGGAGGGTATTGTTCCCGAATTTAATAGGATAGGGGAGAAAAAATGAAAAAAGCAGTTTCTATTGTAACGACATTATTATTCAGCTTAATGATTTTTTCTTTTGGAGGATTGCGTGCAGAAGCGGCAACATCAGCTTCTGTTGCAGGAATCGTTGCAACTTCCTCCGGAAATTTAAATGTAAGAGCAACGCAATCCACATCATCTTCGGTTGTGGCATCGCTTGCAAAAGGTAGCTATGTTACCTTGCTGTCCAAATCTGGCAACTGGTGGTATTTGGAATATGCAGACGGAAAATACGGGTATAGTCATGCTGACTATATTAAAACTGTATCTTCCAGTGCTGCGGCGTCTGTTAATATTACTTACGGAACTTTAAATGTCCGTGCCGGAGCGGGAACGTCGTATACGATTGTTGGTTCCCTAAACAAAGGAAAATGGGTTGTGGTATTATCAGAGTCAAATGGCTGGAGTAAAATATTGTATCAAGGCACGAAAGTAGGATATGTCAGCAGTCAATACATGAAAAAGCAAAGTACCGATACCTATTCAGCAATTTCCTTAAACGTGCCGGATTATAAGCAAACCGATAGCCGTTGGGCAGATGTAACATTAGGTAACTCCGGCAAAACCATTCGTTCGATTGGTTGCACTACTACTGCTTTGGCAATGACCGAGTCTTACCGATTGGGTTATACCATCTACCCCGATGCGATGTCGAAAAAACTAAGCTATTCCTCAAGCGGTTCTCTTTATTGGCCGACAAATTATTTTATTACAACGGATGGAACCAATTATTTGCAGCAAATTTATCAGGTGCTCAAAGAGGGTAAGCCGGTAATCATGGGAGCGAAAACTTATTCCGGTAATCAGCATTGGGTCGTTGTGACAGGATTTACAGGCGGAGATTCTTTGTCTGCTGCTAACTTTAAAATTAATGATCCCGGTACTGCTTCCCGTACGAACTTATCCCAGTTTTTGAGTGCATATCCGGTGTTTTATAAGTTAGTATATTACAAATAATGTCTGCTGAACCAATTAAAATTTGATTTGTTCTAACGGTTATCACCATGCAAGCTAAAAGAAACACGAAATTTCGTGTTTCTTTTTAGTTTGTTCCGCTTTCATACTGGGGTTCATGGGATACTTTCAGACGAATACAAGGCGTACTTTTCCTTGACAAGATATCAATATTGTAGTACAATTTTCGGTGGTAAAAAAATAGCGACGTAAGAAGGGTTTATTATCAAAAAGTTTATATCAGATTTAAAACGAGAATTTGCCGGTTATAATGGCAGAAAATTTTCCAAAGACCTCATGGCAGGATTAACTGTCGCCGCGGTCGCATTGCCGCTTGCATTAGCGTTTGGAGTAAGTTCCGGAGCGGATGCGGCATCTGGATTGATTACTGCTATTGTAGCCGGTATTTTTATTGGTTTGTTGTCGGGCGCTTCCTATCAGATTTCGGGACCGACCGGCGCGATGTCGGCAATATTGATTACCTTATCGGCAAAATACGGCATACAAGGTGTGCTGACTGCCGGACTGCTTTCCGGTGTTTTGCTGTTGATTATGGCTGCCTTAAAGATCGGTAAGCTGGTTTCTTATATTCCGGCTCCGGTTATTACCGGTTTTACCTCCGGTATTGCAATTATTATTGCTTTGGGGCAGATTGATAATTTTTTCGGAACAGTATCCAAGGGGGAAAACGCGATTGCTAAATTAATTTCATATGGCAATTTGGGCTTTTCCCCAAACTGGTGGGCAGTTGGATTCGGTTTGCTTGTAGTTTTGATTATGGTTGTTTATCCGAAAAAAATATCAGCGTATTTTCCGTCTTCCCTGATGGCAATTATTATTGCAGTAATTGCTAATTTTATTTTGAACCCGGATGCTGCCGCTTCCAATGTGACAGAAGTGGGTTCGATACCGCAAAAACTGATTACTGATCAGAGCCTGTTATTGAACGGAATTGATTTTGCACATATTACCGATTTGTTGATGCCGGCGTTGTCCATTGCGGTATTGGGAATGATTGAGAGCCTTTTATGCGGTGCAGCCGCCGGAAAAATGAAAGGCGAAAAGATGGACTCTACCCGTGAATTGATCGCGCAGGGAATCGGAAATGTGTTAATTCCCCTGTTTGGGGGTGTTCCGGCTACTGCCGCTATTGCCCGTACGTCGGTGGTGATCAAAAGCGGCGGACAAACGAGACTTGCCAGTGTGATTCATTCGGTCACGTTGATTTTATCGATGTTTTTACTGGGCGGTGTGATGTCGAGAATCCCTTTGTCTGCGCTGGCGGGTGTACTGATGGTGACGGCATTTCGAATGAATGAATGGGCGGTAATCAAGCAGTTGTTTCAAAAAAGGCTGAAACATTCCATTTTACAGTTTGTTATTACCATGATTGCGACAGTTGTTTTTGATTTAACAGTTGCAATTGTAATCGGCGTTGTGGTGGCAATGTTATTATTTGTTTTGAAAAGCTGTGAATTGAAAATCGCGCTTAGCGATATTGATGAGAAAAAGCTGGGAAATACAGACGAGAGCATGCATCATAACATAAAAATGGTATATTTGACCGGACCGCTGTTTTTTGGCACGCAGGAGCAATTGACAAAAGCATTGCGGGACGTCGGCAAATTAAAGGGAATCATTTTTTCTATGCGGGGTGTGCCGTCGATTGATGACAGCGCAATTAACGAGTTGGACGAGCTGCTGCAGGAATTTCGGGCGCAAGACACAGCCGTATTGTTTTGCGGTGTTCAGCCCCAGGTGTTACACACGATGGAAAGAGCCGGTTTTACCGAAAAAGCCGGGCAGGATTGTTTCCTTTGGGATGCGGTTACCGCAATACAAAAACTGGATCAGGATTTAAACATCATTCCGATTCCGGTTCCGTCGGCACAATAATATCGTATGACACGATCAGAGCAAGGAATTATTATTTCTTGCTCTTTTTCTTTTTATTTGGTATAATATCCCTAAACGCATATCAGAAATTATTGATGCATGCATTGAAATATTCGGAAAGGAAAGACTGCATAATTTCGGCAGTTATCCGATAATATGTTAGAACAAGAATTGCTTTCACGGCAAAAAGCGTATTTTGCTTCCGGTGAAACGTTAGATATTAACAAAAGAATCATCAGTCTGCTGCAATTAAAGCAGGCTGTTCAATCACATGAGCAGGATGTTTTGTCAGCATTGAAAATGGATTTTTCCAAATGTCCGTTTGATACTTATACCACTGAATTGCTACTGGTATTAAACGAGATAGATAGTTTCGTGAATCATCTGGAAAAGTGGAGCAAACCCAAACGAACCTCTGCGGGTATTTTTAATTTTCCGTCTCATGGGCGTATTTATCACCAGCCATTTGGCGTGGCACTGATTATTGCCCCGTGGAATTATCCGTTTATGTTGGCAATGTTACCGCTTGTAGGCGCTATTGCTGCAGGTAATTGCGTAACTCTGAAGCCGTCTTCACAAACTTCGTATACTGCAGAAGTCATTCGCATGATTGTTAATGAGGCATTCCTTCCGGAACAGGTGCAGGTTGTTCTTGGCAGTCATCAGACCGGCGATACGCTGCTGGAACTGCCGTATGATTTTATATTTTTTACGGGTAGCCCGGAAGTCGGTAAGAAGGTTATGGCAAAAGCTGCGGAGCATCTGACGCCTGTTGTATTGGAGTTGGGCGGAAAGTCACCTTGTATTGTAGATAAGACGGCGAATTTGCAGCAAGCAGCCAAAAGAATTGTTTGGGGAAAGTTTGTGAATGCAGGGCAAACTTGTGTGGCACCTGATTATTTGTTTGTAGACAAAGTGGTGAAAGACGAGTTGCTCATGTATATGAAACAATATGTCAGAGATTTTTATTACACAGCAGATGGCTGCTTGTCCCAAGATTTTCCCCAGATTATCAGTCAAAAGCATTACGATCGTTTGGTTGCCTTATTTAAGAGCGGAACGGTGATTTGCGGCGGTACGGCGGATTTGCAGATGCGAAAGGTGGAACCGACGATATTGACCGATGTACCATCGGACAGCGCAGCAATGAGAGAGGAAATTTTCGGTCCTGTGTTGCCTGTGCTTGAATTTTCTAATTTGGCGGAAGCCATCAGCCGAATTAACAGCAATTCGAAGCCGCTTGCTTTGTATTATTTCAGTACGGACAAGAAGAGCATAAAAATGGTTTTGGAAAGAACTTCGTCCGGAGGAGGCTGCATCAACGATACGATTATGCATGTTTCTTCGGAAAAGCTTCCGTTTGGCGGAGTAGGCAACAGCGGGATGGGAATTTATCACGGAAAGTATTCTTTTGACACCTTTTCAAATATCAGAAGTATACTTCATAAATCATCGAAATGGGAAATTAATTTAAAATATCCGCCTCATGCTGAAGATAAAATTTCAAAAGTAAAAAAATTACTGCAGTGATGAAATTCATCGAAGGGAATGACAATCATGATACAGCTTATTGTTCGGACATTTGTAAAAAATTATAAAGATGTGGAAAATCATCATGTCCGGGAAGCATACGGTAAACTTGCCGGTATCGTGGGGATTATCTCCAATATTATCTTGTTTATCATTAAATTTACGGTTGGTATTCTGTTTAAGAGTATTTCAGTGACAGCAGATGCCGTCAACAACTTATCAGATGCCGGTTCCTCCATTATTACGCTGATTGGCTTTAAATTGTCGGGAAAGCCCGCGGATGCGAAACATCCGTACGGTCATGCCAGAATGGAATATATTACCGGATTGGTTGTATCTTTTATCATCATTCTGTTAGGTGTTGAGTTGACCAAAACTTCCTTTGACAAGGTTTTGCATCCCGAGGAATCTGTGTTCAGCTATTTAACCATTTTTGTTTTGATTATTTCTGTTTTAATGAAACTATGGCAAGGAATGTTTAATAAGAAAGTAGGTAAAACGATCCATTCGACCGCAATTGAAGCAACGGCAGCCGACAGTATTAATGATGTTGTTGCGACATCAGCTGTTTTGTTAAGTACCATTATTGCCAAATGGACAGGCATTCATTTGGATGGATATATGGGTGTCCTTGTTGCAGTATTTATTTTGGTTTCCGGAGTGAAAATGATCGGTGAGACGATTAATCCGTTGTTAGGAATGGCTCCTGATCAGGAAATGGTAGATCATATTAATCAAAAAATAATGAGTTACGATACGGTGCTCGGTATTCATGATCTGGTGGTGCACAATTACGGACCGCAGCGATGCTTTGCTTCGGTACACGTTGAGGTGCCTGCCAGTCAGGATATTTTAATCAGCCATGATATTATTGACAATATTGAACGGGACTTTGCAAAAGATATGGATATTCATCTTGTCGTTCACCTCGATCCGATTGTAACCGATGATGAAACGACGAATTTGTTAAAAGCACAGGTGAAGCATATTGTGAAAGACATTTCTCCGGATTTATCCATCCATGATTTTCGTGCAGTGATTGGTGTTTCCCATACAAATTTGATTTTTGACGTATGCGTTCCGTTTTCGGTTAAGATGAGCGATGCCGAAATTACGGGAATGATTTCCCGCAAAGTAAAGGAAATCGATCCCACTTATTATACCGTGATTGTGGTTGACCGGAGTTACACCGGATCGGCACAATAAAAATGAATTATTTATATTTCGTTCTTGTAATATACATAGAACTGTCGTATAATGATAACATAAAATTTCTTCATAGGCGGAATGTTGATTTGCAAGCAGCTTATACTGTCTTATTGATGCGATGAAAGATTAAAGAAGGGTTGTCGGAAAAAAGATGAAAGAAAAGTCGGTTTTTAAGATGATAATATCCTCGTACGGAAATATGCTGTTGGGCGGGATTCTGTGCTTTTTTGTTGCGGTTTCTTTATCTATGCTGAATTTTTTACCCATGGTATTGATTAATATTTTGTTATTTATCTTTTTAATTCCTCTTTATTCCATGCTGATTTATTCTCCGATTTGGACAGAAGCAGACCGAAATCGAAATATGGTTCAATTTGGTCATTTGGAAGAAGATAAATTCAAGGGCTTAAAAATCGGCATTTTTTTAATTATTCCTTATCTCATTGCCAATCTTGTTCTCACACTGTCTTGGTGTAAAGTAATACCCGATATTTATCCGATTTATAAAATATTTAATTCACACCTTTGGCCATTGATGAATATTCTTAACTTTAACGCCAGTGTGGAAAAGATGAATATCTTTTCGATCATGATATGCTGGCTGACTTCTTTTTATCCGTTGATTGTATCAGTGATTGCTTATTTCCTGGGCTTTAAAGGAATTTCTGTAAGCGAAAAACTGATTTACAAAAACAAACCCCGTAAAAAAAGAAGATATTAATATGGTCTATCATAAAAAAAGAAGATCAAAAACCTTCTGCGTCCTAAAACGACGCAGAAGGTTTTTGATTTATGTCATGGTGCAGTGAATTTATACAGTAAGCATATCAGCTTAAATTAACTTGCTGAATAAACCTCCGAAATTGTTGTTCATGTCGAATTTTGTGAGAATGTTTTTGATGTTTGGGATAAATGTCTTGACAATCTCCTGACAAATGATTAGAATAAAAAGAAATGATTACAGTGTATGCGTCGGAGCATACTGAAATGGGAATACGGTGCGAATCCGTAACAGTCACGCTGCTGTGTGGTGGACGAAAGCCGAGAGTGTCACTGGAGAGAAATCTCTGGGAAGGCGGGCGAGTAGGTGGAAACCGAGTCAGAATATCTGCTGTAATTGACAGATAAAACGCATCCTTTCGGCAGAAAAGGATATCTGTACCTCGGATATGTGTCTATTGGAAAACAGGACTCCTTTGCCGTATGATTTATTCGTACGGTTTTTTCATTCTTGTTTATCATAACTTGTATTTGTGAGGAAACAGATATTTTTCGGATTGTCGGGGGACAATCCGTTTTTTTATTTGACAGAGAAGAATAGGATATAGGGAGAAAACGGCATGGTAATTTTGATCATTGGCGGCTCTGCCAGCGGAAAATCGGAATTTGCAGAAAGAATCTGTACCCTGACAGGTGGACAGGTGGCTTATATTGCGACGATGCAGCCCTTCGGAAAAGATGCGCAATACCGAATTGCAAGGCATTTGAAGCTGCGGGAGGGAAAAGGATTTCTGACAGTAGAGCAGTATACGGATATTGCTAAGCTTCGGAACGCTTTGAGAAATCGTGCGCAAACTTTGTTAATTGAGTGTATGTCAAATTTATGTGCCAATGAAATGTTTGCTCCTGAAGGTGTTGGGGCAGATGCAGGCGAATGGATTGCCGAAGGAATTGAAACGTTAAGCAGATATTATCAAAATATTGTGATTGTGACTAATGAGGTGTTTTCGGACGGAGCACAGTACGACAGTGAAACCATGCGGTATCTTGAGCAGTTGGGAAAACTGAATCGGTTGTTGGCAAAACGCGCCGACGGTGTTGTTGAAGTTTTTTATGGTATTCCGCAGATTTTAAAAGATGAAACCGGTTGGCTGAAAGAGGTAATCCAATAAAATGAAACACGATTAGTGTCGGAATCAAGTCAAAGCAAAAGGAGACGAAGATGGATATGAGAAAATTGATGCGCAGTTTTGCAACATGTTTTTCTATGTATTCGCAGATACCGATGCCCCGCACAAAGTGGGAAGAAGATAGCATGCGCTATGTGTTTTGCTTTTTTCCGCTGATTGGATTGGTGATAGGAATATTGGAAACGGGATGGTTTTGGATAGCTCGCCAATTGGAAATCTCATCGCTTTTGTACGTATCGGTTGCGGTAGTTTTACCGATACTTGTTACCGGCGGTATCCATTTGGACGGATACATGGATACCTGCGATGCTCTTTTTTCTTATGGCGATCGGGAAAAAAAGCTGGAAATTATGAAAGATTCCCATACAGGTGCTTTTGCGGTAATCTATTGCGGTGTTTATCTGCTGCTTTCAGCAGGATTTTATTCCGGGCTGTATCAGTCGGGATCATGGATTCACATTGCGGTCGTGGGAATCGGCTATTTGCTCAGCAGGACAATATGCGGATTAGCAACGGTTTGGTTGCCTTGCGCCAAAAATTCCGGATTGGCTCATATGTTCCAAAACAACGCAGATCGAAAAACAGCAAAAATCGCTTTAACCATTTGGTTTATGGGATTGATTTGCATATTAGGATGCTTATCTTTGAAAGCGGCGCTGTTTGCAATACCGCTTCTTGGGCTTGGAATTATTGTTTTTGTGTCGATGATCAAAAAACAGTTTGGCGGAATTACCGGAGATTTAGCAGGATTTTTACTGGAAATATGCGAGCTGCTTCTTTTGCTGGCGGCGATAATATAGAAAGTTCAGAAGGGAATGGTCATAAAGATGACGATATTAATTATCGGGGGCGCATGTCAAGGCAAACGGGCATATGCCACAGAAACATTTTCCCTTGCACCGGAAGAAATTTTGCCGGCAGATTCGGAACAAATTACAGAGTCAATACGATGCATTGATGCACTGCATTTGCGTGTGAAAACGCTGATAGAGACAGAGGATAATCCCAAAGAAGCTTTTGACCGACTTGCTATGCTGTGCAGAGACAAGATTGTGATTTGTGACGATATTTTGTGCGGCATTGTGCCGTTGGAGCCTGCTATGCGGGAATGGCGGGAATATACCGGTCGCCTGCTCTGTCTGCTTGCAAAGCAGGCAGATTGTGTGATACGGATGCAATGTGGAATTGCGCAGATCATCAAAGGAAGCTTAAATGGAATTTGATTTGTGAGAGAATGTTCCTAAAACAGAACGGGACTATGAAAAAAAGGAATGGTAATGTGTGAAAACCATTTGTTTGATTCGGCATGCAAAGACTGCCGGGAACTTGGAACGACGGTATATCGGAAGGACAGACGAGACGTTATGCGATGAGGGACGAGCCGCGCTGGAGAAAATGATAAAAGCGTCAGCTTATCCTGCCGGTGAGATTGTCTTTTCCAGCCCCATGCAGCGATGCGTCGAAACTGTCAAGCTGATTTATCCGGAATCTGAGTTGCATTTGATTAATGGCTTGCGAGAGTGTGATTTCGGGGATTTTGAGGGAAAAACTTATGCGGAGCTTTGCGATAATCCGGCGTATCAGCGCTTTTTGGACAGCAGAGGAAACGGAGTAATTCCGAACGGAGAATCGACAGATTGTTATAAGCAACGCTGTTTGGCGGCTTTTGCTGAAGTCTTGCGTTTTATGGAAGCAGCGGATAGGAAACAGGCAGTGATCATTTGCCACGGCGGCACGATTATGTCCATTCTGGAAAACTATTATCAAGAGAAAAAATCCTTTTATGAATATCAGGTCGAAAATTGCGGCGGATATATCGGAAATTTTGATGAAAAAAAGCAGTTGTTTGTCTCATTGAATAGAATATCGGTACTGACTTAGAAAACCTTCAGACGTTGATTGTCATCAAGTACGAAAGGGGGATTGCGAATGATAATGGTCGGAATCATTGTCATTGCATTTGCGTTAGATGCGATTTTCGGAGATCCGTATTGTATTCCTCATCCGATTTGTCTGATCGGAAAATTGATTTCCAAAGGGGAAAAAGCGCTCCGGAAATGTTTTTACGGCTCAGAGAAAAAAGAATACATCGGTGGGATGCTGCTTAGCGTCGGGGTAGTGCTGATCAGCTTTGTTGTGCCGGCTGTTATTCTATGGGGACTTGGTAAGATCCATTGGAGCCTGTCGGTATTGCTGCAGATATGGTTTTGCTTTCGGATTTTTGCGGCAAAGTCCCTGAAAAAGGAAAGCATGAAAGTTTATACAGCACTGAAAGCCAGAAATCTTCCCGAGGCGCGAAAATATCTCTCTTATATTGTGGGGAGAGATACGACCGCGCTTTCGGAGGAAGCGGTTGCAAAGGCTGCGGTGGAAACCGTAGCGGAAAACACTTCGGACGGTGTAATTGCGCCATTGTTTTTCATGGCAATCGGAGGCGCGCCGCTGGCTTTTGCATATAAAGCAGTAAATACGCTGGACTCCATGATCGGATACAAAAATGAGAAGTATCTTTATTTCGGTCGGTTTGCGGCAAGGCTGGATGATATTTGCAACTATGTTCCGGCGCGGATCAGCGGTGTTTTGATGATAGCGGCGGCTTTTATGACGGGCTTTGACGGCAAGTCTGCGGCACGGATTTATCGTCGGGACAGGAAGAAACACGCAAGTCCGAACAGTGCGCAAACCGAGAGCGTTTGCGCCGGAGCTTTACATATTCAACTGGCGGGCGATGCTTCCTATTTCGGAAAAATCTATCATAAACCGACGATAGGGGACGAAATACGTCATACCGAAGCGGAGGATATTCGAAATGCAAACCGTCTGATGTACGGCACTTCAATGATTGGTGTGATACTGCTTTCAGCTTTACGGTTTTCCGTGGGAGTTTTGTTGTTTATTTTGTGTTAACGGAGGGATTTACTGAACCATGATGACGTACGGTCACGGTGGAGATATTTATTCTTATTCGGGCGACAGAGTTTTGCTGGACTTTTCCTCGAATATTAACCCGCTTGGGTTGCCGCCGGCAGTGGAAAAAGCATTGCAGGTTTCCGCCGGAGCTTGCACGGTATATCCTGATCCGCATTGCAGGGCTGTTTCGGAGAAAATCGGGGAATACGAGAACGTGCCTTTCGGATCAATACTTTGCGGCAACGGCGCAGCCGATCTGATTTATCGAATCGCATACGGTCTGAAACCCAAGAAAGCGCTACTGTTTGCCCCGACTTTTTCGGAATATGAGCAGGCTGTCAGGCAGTCGGGCGGAGCAGTATATTATTACGGTTTGCGGGATGAAAATGAATTTGTGCCGCAGCGCGATTTCCTGCGAATGCTTGACAGCACACAGCCGGATATTGTCTTTCTTTGCAATCCTAATAATCCGACCGGAAAAACGGTTGCCAAAGAGTTGATGACAGAAACGGCGGTCTGGTGTCAAAGCAACAACGCGGTTTTGGTGATAGATGAATGCTTTCTGGATTTTGTCCGAAACGGAAAAGCACTTTCCATGATAGGAGAAACTGAAAAAAATCCGAATATTATCATATTAAAAGCATTCACCAAGTTCTTTGCCATGCCGGGCTTGCGATTTGGGTATTTGGTTTGCGGCAGCGAGGAGCTGCGTAAGAAAATATGGAAAGCCGGTCAGCCCTGGAGCGTTTCCGGCGTGGCGCAGTTGTGCGGCGCCGCGGCATTGAGCGACAAAACATATATTGAGCAGACGAAAAAGCTGATTCCGCGCTTTCGGGAAAATTTACAGACGGAGTTGGAAAAGTTGCCGCTGCGAGTATACAGTGGTGCCGCAAATTATATTTTGTTTCGGACAACGGTGCCGCAACTGGATCAAAAAACGGCGGCGCGGGATATTTTGATACGCAATTGTGCGAATTATCACGGGCTATGTGAAGGCTATTACCGTGTGGCAGTAAAGTCTTCGGAGGACAACCGAAAGCTGATACAAACGATGCAGGCAATTTTTACGGAAAGCTGTGCCGGTTCTATCGATGCAATACAATTTGAATAAAAAGAGGGAGTTGTAGGGATATGTTTGAGTTGGAAAAAATCAAGAAGCAATTACAGCCGTTAGACGAAACAGCATGTCAGGCTGCTGTAGAACGTCAAGGACAACTGTTAAAACCGGAAGGCAGTTTGGGTTTACTGGAAGATATCAGTATCCGAATGGCAGGCATCACAGGAAAGGTAAAAAACAGTGCGGACAAAAAAATTCTCTTTCTGTTTGGGGCAGATAACGGCGTATATGAAGAAGGAATCGCTTCGGCACCGCAGGAGTTTACTCATCTGTTGATGAGTCATTATGCCGGAACGGCGAAATGCGGCATCAATGTGATCTGCGAAGCCAATCAGGTTGATTTGGTGCTGGTGGATATGGGAATTATCGGTACATTTGAGGGACAAAATGTAGAAAATCATAAGCTGATGAATGGCACTCATAATTTTGCAAAACAGCCTGCTATGGATCGTGAAACCGTATTGAAGGCAATAGAAATCGGATTTAATTATGCCCGATATGCAAAAGATAACGGATATGATATTATCGGAAACGGTGAAGTGGGAATGGGAAACACAACCACGGCAGCGGCTTGCGTGATGGCTGCGCTCAATATATCCGATCCCGAAATTGCGGTCGGCTTGGGTGCAGGACTGACAGAAGAGGCTTTTGCACGAAAAAAACAGGTCATTGCCGACGCTTTGAAAAATCATCAGCCAGACCGGAAAGATGTGGTGGATATTCTCAGCAAGGTGGGCGGATTGGATCTTGCAGCGATGACGGGACTGTATATCGGCGCGGCTTATTATAAGCTTCCTATTGTGATTGACGGCGTCATTTCAATTGCTGCGGCGCTTCTTGCATATCGTTTTCATCCTTTGACAAAAGAGTATATGTTTGCTTCCCACGTATCGAAAGAGCCGGCTTATCGGCTTGCCGCAGAGGAGATGCAACTGCATCCGATGCTTCAGCTGGATATGCGTCTTGGAGAAGGAACGGGCTGTCCGATTGCCATGCGGGTGATTGATACGGCATTGGCTGTGATGCGGGAGATGAACACTTTTGCAGATGTTGCGGCTGATACGGAGTATCGAGAGGAACTGCAGGTAGACAATTCCCGCGGAAATTAAGATGTTTTCTGCGGTGAAATATTGCTGTTTCATGACAATTAATTATGAAATAGGATTTGCAAGTCAAATCCATCGTGGGATAACGAAAAATAAACCTTGTTTTTTTAAATCTGACTATTTTTTATTTTATTTGAGGAATATATTGACTTCGTATTTCAAATGTGATATGGTATATTTGTTCAAAAAGTTGTCGCCGGCAGCTATTCAACTTACCGTTTGAATAGTAATCCGGTAAAATCAAAACCGAATAGAAGATTACGGTGTATGCGTAATAGCATACTGAAAAGGGAATGCGGTGAGAATCCGCAACAGTCACGCTGCTGTATGGTGGACGAAAGCCCGATTATGCCACTGAAGTGCATTACTTTGGGAAGGCGGGCGAGTAGGGGGAAGCTAAGTCAGAATATCTGCCGTAATTACAGACGATGTTTATCCTTTCGGCAGAAAAGGATGTCTGAGCTTTAGGGGGTTCCCTATTGAAAACAATGTATTTTCTGCCTTTACAGATATTCTGTAAAGGCTTTTTTATACTTGTTTCCGATATATCCTTTCAGTAAACAGATATCACAGACCGCCGGAGGAGGGCTTGTTTTTTCTGTTCAAACTTTAAGGAGGAGAAAGTAAATGGGTAAAAAGCTATGCGCTTTGGCGGTCGCGCTGACGATTGCAGCATTCTCACTCATCACTGCATGGGCAGGGAATGACAACGCAGCGGCAAGCAAAACACAGGAAAGTACGCTGAATTGGAGTCAATTTTTAGGAAATGAAGGCTTACAGGGTGTTTCTGATGCAAAAACGCCTCGTACGGCAGCGGAATTGGAATTAAAATGGAAAGTACAAACCGGTACCGGATGGAATGATGTTCCCGGCACTCCGATTGTTGTGGGAAATAATGTTTATTGTTATAGTTCTCAGTACCTTCGTAAATATGATTTAATTACCGGAGAAGAACTTGCAAAAGCACAGGTTTTCGGGAAATCTACCAATCAGTTTTTTATCAATCTTTGCTACGGTGACGGAAAAATTTTTGTTCCGGTAAAAACAAATAATATGGAAGACGGCACTGAAATCACGAAATCTCATTTGCGGGTTTTTGACGCAGATACCTTGGAACAGCTTTATATTACTGAGGATGTTACTTCAGGCGATATGCAAACACCGGTTATGTATCATGACGGTTATGTAGTGTTCGGCGGATATTTCAGAAACAGCTATTACGCTTGCTTTAGTACGAAAGATGAAGATACCGCCAGTTCTAACGAAGTCAAAAAAGCGATTTGGTCAGTACAATCTACTAATACAAAGGGCTTTTGTTGGAACGGTGCTGCGTTTGTCGGCGACTGTGTTTATTTTGCAGACAATGGTTACAGAGATTCCAGTACAGTTTGGACGGTAAAATATAAAACCGGAGAAATCGTGGATACTTTTAAGATGCCGGATGGTTACGATTCAAAGTCAACGATCATATATAACGATCGAAATAATCGTTTATATATTCCTGCTGTTAACAGCGATAACAGTGCGTCAATTCGCTCTTACGAAGTGAATGCGGACGGAACACTGAATCAGGAGACTGTGAAAGAATGGAAATCCGGCACGTCGGGCGGCGGTACCCAGTCCACGCCGGTTATTTATAATAACCGCCTTTATATTGCAGGCGGAGGCGGTACGATGGGTTCCGGCGAGCCGTTTCATGTTGTGGATGCCGACACCATGCAGGAGATTTATAAAATAGATGGATTGATTTCCAAGGGTTCACCGGTAATCAGTACTGCTTATGCCACCGAGGAAAACGGTGATCAGGTATATATTTACATGGTACCTTACGACTGTACCAAAGAAAGCAATTTCTGGATTATTTCGGACAAAGAGGGACAGACAGAACCGATCTATGAAACAACGACCGTAGGAAGCAACTATTGCTCTCAAACGGTTGCAATAGCATCAAACGGATATCTTGTTTGGTATCAGGATGACAAGTATTTGTATGTTTGCGGGAGAAAAGACTCTGAGACGGCTTCTGTGATAACCGGTGAAGATGTAAACGCTCAAATTGCACGGCAGGCAGATCCTGTTGATTTCGGATATTATAACAAGGTGGAAATTACTCGGATTGAGGAACGTTATAATGCATTAAGCGATGCCGAAAAAACAAAAGTGACAGAATATGGTAAATTGCTGGAAATTAAAAAGGTCATGCAGTTTGACGGCACAAATGCAATCGAACGATTGAATGACGGTATTGCCGCCTTGCCGGAGTCTGTGACACTGGAAAGCAAGGAAACGGTACAGACTTTGTTTAATGTTTATAATAAACTGTCCGACGCCGATAAAGCAAAGGTAATTGATGCTGATAAGCTGATTGCCGCAGATAATACGATTAAGCGGCTAGAAACAGAGCAGGAAATTGCTGCATTGAAGCAGGAGATAGAAGCACTGCCCGCAGTCCACAAGCTGACCTCTGCGGATGGCGGAACCGTCAAAAAATTGGTAAGCCGCTATCAAGCGTTGGATGAGGATGGTCGGAAAAAGGCAGACGCTTCCGGTGCACTGCTTGCGGCTGAAGCAAGAATTGCCGCTATTGAAAAGCAGATGAGCGATGTACAAGCACTCATTAAAGAAAAGCTGGAGGGACAAAAAGTAACTTTGGATTCCGCAGCCGACCTTAAGGCAATTGATCAGGCAATGGAGGGGGTGGCGCCTTCGGATGTCGCTTTAATTACTGGGGTGGAACAGTATCTAAGTCCGGCGAAGGCTGATCTGGTTAATCTGATGACAGAAAAGCTTATTGGTCTTACTGTAACCAAAACAAATCTGAAAGAAACCAAAGCTTTGCTGGAGGATATTTCTTATTTTTATCAGGGAATTTTGGAAGCGGATATCAAGTATGTGAAAAATTATGAACAAGTGGCAGTGATTCAAAAAGCAGTAGAAACTGTTGAAGCTGATATTCCGAAGTCAGGGGTAGAATTACCTTTTGGCATAATCGGAATCCTGATGTTGGCAGGAGCCGTTACTATGGTAACGGTCAAACGGCGCACAGCAAGATAAATTTGCTTCACGCTCAAGTGGGCGGCATTGCCGTCCGCTTGAGCGTGTCGATAAAATCGACAACGCTCTGGGAGAGGGGAAAGTCCCCTCTCCCAACCGTACCCCACAATCCGTGTTGTGACGCGGATTGTCGATGGTCGTTCGTCTTGATGGACAAGATACGATGCACATGTCCTCGGTTTCTCCATTATAAAGGTCTGAAATTTATAGTTTTTCGACAGTCTGAAGCGGGCGGCATTGCCGTCCGCTTGATATGGTTTTTTATTTCATTCTCGATAAGAAAGCGGGGAACTCATTATGAATACAATCAGCAAACGACGTATCAGAAAAATTGTCATTTTTGCCGTCTTGGGCATTTTGGCATTAGGCGCTTTGCTGCAATTGAAAATAGAACCTGCTGATTATTGCCAGAATCTATCTTCACAAGAGCAAAAAGCAGAAGCAAGCGGGAACAATCAAAATAGCGAGTGCTCAGGATATGTTGTTTCTTCGTTTTCGGTGAAACAGGAGGAAAATCAACAAAAAGAAAATGATGATAATCAAGTTTCAGCTACTGTGACTTCGCAAGGAAAAGGTGAATTTTCCATTTCCTCTGCATCGGTTGTTTCAGATAGATTATTACCCGTTTCATCAGAAAAAGTTTCCGCAAAAAAATATTGTATGGTGGAAATTCGGTGCGATACGGTGGTGGATACCGGCAAATTAACCAATCAGGCGGTTGCAAAATACATTCCGAAAGACGGTACGATATTAGCGGAAACCAGAGTGGAAATTACAGACGGCGAAACCGCTTTTGAAGTGCTTAAGCGAGTCACCAGAGAAAAAAGAATTCAGATGGAATTTCGAAACGATCCGCTTTATAGCGGCGCCTATATTGAGGGAATTAATCATCTTTACGAATTAGATGGGGGCAGCGGCTCCGGATGGATGTACAAGGTTAACGGCTGGTTTCCGAACTACGGATGCAGTCAGTATAAAATGAAAGATGGGGATAAAATGGTATGGTGTTACACCTGTAATATCGGAAAAGATGTGGGCGACCAATATTATGACACCCATCCGGATGCAAGTCCAGAATATTCCTGAAGGGCAGGAGAACAGCTGATGAAGAGCCGATATATCGGGCTGGGAGAGGACAGCAATTTTGCTTCTTTTCATCCGATCGTAACTTTTGTTTATTTTTGTGTTGTTGTTTTGATATCTATGTTTTCTATGAGTCCGGTGTTTCTGGTTCTTTCTTTTTTCACCGGATTCGGTTATTCTGTGATTTTAGGCGGCTGGAAATCCATTCGGTTTAATTTAATTTTTGCTGTCCCTGTACTGTTTCTTACCATGATCATTAATCCGCTTTCCAATCATCGAGGTGTGACAGTGTTATTTTATCTCAACGATAATGCTATTACCTTGGAGGCAATCCTTTACGGTCTTGCTTCCGCCGCGATGTTGGTCAGTGTTGTCATGTGGTTTTCCTGTTTTAACAAAATTATGACCTCGGATAAGATTATTTGTTTGTTTGGGCGGATGATTCCGGTGATTGCCTTATTGCTGTCGATGTGCTTTCGCTTTATTCCTCTGTTGAAAGCTCGTTTTCGTGAAATTCATGACGGGCAGAAATGTATGGGGCGGCAGTTTCGGAAATGGGAAATCATCAAAAAAGGCAGGCTGCTTGCAAAAGAAATTTCGATATTGATTGCGTGGTCTCTGGAGGCCGCCATTGAAACCTCTGATTCTATGGAGGCGCGGGGATACGGTCTGCACGGTCGTACCAGTTTTCATATTTTTAAGTTTGCAAAGCGTGACCGCAATATGCTGATTTTGATTGCTGTGTTGTCAGCAACGGTATTCACAGGATGTTTACTGGGGGTAAATAATATTTATTACTATCCGGCTATTGAATATAAAGCCTCATGGCAGCTGACGCTGCCGTTTGTGTCAAGCTATTTTCTGTTACTGCTGTTGCCGGCAATCATTGATGTTAAGGGAGAACAAAGATGGCGGAAATTGAGTTTAGAAATGTGAGCTTTTGCTATCCGGGAACGGAGAGGGCGGCTTTGGGCGGAATCAATCTGCAAATTGAGCCTTCTCAATTTATTGTGTTGTGCGGCAAATCAGGATGCGGAAAAAGCACATTGCTGCGCCAGATGAAAAAAAATCTGATGCCGTTTGGTGATTTCAAAGGCGAAATTCTTTATAACGGAACAGGGATTACAGAGCTCGACGATCGCAGGAGCGCACAGGAAATCGGATTTGTCCAGCAAAACCCGGAAAATCAAATCGTTACCGACAAAGTGTGGCATGAACTGGCATTCGGATTGGAAAGCCTTGGTTATCCCAATCAAACGATTCGCCGTAAAGTTGCTGAAATGGCAAGTTTTTTTGAGATTCAAACATGGTTTCGCAAAAGCGTCAGCGAGTTGTCGGGCGGACAAAAACAGCTGCTGAATCTTGCTTCCGTTATGGCAATGCAGCCAAAGGTATTGATTCTGGACGAGCCGACCTCTCAGCTGGATCCCATTGCTTCAATGGAATTTTTGGAAACGTTACAGCGGATTAACAGAGAATTGGGAACGACCATTATTATTTCGGAGCATCGTTTAGAGGAGCTTTTTCCGATGGCTGATCAGGCAGTCGTTATGGAAAACGGTAAAATACTGGTATGTGACAAGGTGGAAAAGGTTGCGGAATTTTTGAGCGAACATAAAAATGTAATGTATCAGGGAATGCCTGCGGCAATGAAAATTTATGCCGAGGTGAAGCCGGAGGGGAAATGCCCGGTTACAGTACGGGAAGGAAGATTGTGGCTAAATGGGCTTTTTCCAAATGGAGTGAAAAACAACAAGGCAGCAGATCTGTATTCGCCGGAACAAAACAGCATGGCTACTGAAACTGAGGTGACGCTGGAGGACGTCTGGTTTCGCTATGACCGAAACGGGAACGATATTGTTCGCGGCATTACCTTGAATGTCAAAAAAGGCGAATTTTTTTGTATGGTTGGAGGAAACGGTGTCGGGAAAAGCACGGCGTTGAAGCTTATCAGCGGTATTCAAAAGCCGTACCGCGGTAAGGTGCTCATTCGCAGCAAAGAGATACAAAAGGCGCGAGATGATGTTACAATAGGAGTACTTCCGCAGAATCCGCAATCGGTATTCACCGAAATTACAGCGGAGGAAGAACTGTTCGAGGCGCTTTATTATGACAAGCGGACATATGAAGAAAAAGCAAGCGCGGTTCATGATATGCTCGGGCGGTTGATGCTTGATCACCTGCATCAAGCCCATCCCTATGATTTAAGCGGCGGAGAACAGCAACGGCTTGCCTTGGGGAAAATTCTGCTGCTTCGTCCCGATATTTTACTGTTGGATGAACCAACAAAAGGATTGGATCCCTACATAAAATCTATTTTTGCCGGAATATTAAAAGATTTGAAACAATTAGGTGTTACAATTATTATGGTAACGCATGATATTGAGTTTGCTGCTGAATATGCCGATCGTTGTGCGATGTTTTTTGACGGAGATATTGTTTCCTGTGATACGCCCCGCCGTTTTTTCAGCGGCAACAGCTTTTATACGACTGCATCAAACCGTATGTCACGAAATCTGTTTGAAGATGCAGTAACCTGTCAGGATGTGATTGATTTATGCGTCGCCAATTTGATGCAGCGGGATATATAAAAGCCAGAAAGAAGAGGACGATTGTAACGGCAATGATCATTGCCATAATGGTTCCGCTTGTTATGGCGGTGGTTGTTTGGACAGATCAGACAGCAGACAAGACGAAAAATATGAACGGCGTGTATCTTGCTCTCAGTTTGGTGATTTTAATCGGCACGATCATTCCGTTTTTTATGGTGTTTGAAAAACGAAAGCCAAAGGCAAGAGAAGTTGTTATGGTAGCAATGATGGCGGCGTTGACGGTAACCGGAAATTTTGCGGCTCATGTTGTCGGATTCGGGGTGTTTCAGCCCGGAACAGCGTTGGTCATTGCAGCGGGAATTTCGCTTGGTCCTGAGGCCGGTTTCCTGGTAGGGGCGACCGCCCGGCTTTTTATCAACTTTTTTGCCGGTCAGGGTCCTTGGACTCCATGGCAGATGGTTTGTTGGGGAATCTTGGGCTTTTTAGCCGGTTTAATTTTTAACGAGGTGGAAATTGACAAAATAAAATCGCGTCATTTTCAGATTGTGGCGGGACCAATTGTCTGCATCGCTGTTTCTATTGTTGCGGCATACCTTTTCTTTTTGCTGTTTGGCAAAGAGAACGAATCTTTTTTCGGATGGCGTTTATATGTATTCGGCGCGGTTGGTTTCCTTGTCGGACTGTTGATTCAGCGCAAGCGATTGCCGGTGGATGATATTACTTTATCTGTTTTCGGCTTTTTCAGTACCTTTATCATTTACGGTGGTATTATGAATATCGCAGCTATGGTGATGGCGAGCGCCATTCCGGCGTCCGGTGTAGGACTTGACTGGAATTCGTTGAAAATCTTATATATTTCAGGTGTACCCTATGATGCCGCGCATGGTTTGGCGACCGCCTTTTTTCTGTTTTTATTTGGGGATAAAGTCATTAGAAAGATTGAGCGCGCAAAAATTAAATATGGGATGTACCGATAAAAGAATGATTGTATCAGAAAGGAACGACAGAAGAATGAAGCCAGAAGCATTACCGCCGTTTTTGTTTGGCACAGACATTGTTCTGCGGTATGAAAAGTCGATTCAAATTCGTTTTTCCGAAAAGCGGCAGGTGTTAAGCAGTTCTCCGCTCAACGGGGGATACAGAGAGGATTTATCTGCGGTATTCAATTTTGATGAGACACCTGCAAAAGGAAAAAAATGTGTAATGCGCGCGTCGACTTACGAACAACATATGGAGTTGATTGCAGAAGAGCTCGGCTTGAATCCGACGAATTGTGCAGGCTTGAGCACGGCTGCACATATGAAATACGCCGCTTCAGTTTCACGCAGTTACAACGGCACTTCGGTCACCGCAATAGTGACAGGAGGTATCAACAAAAACGGTGGTAGAGCCGGTGATCCGGCATCATGGGATGAACATGCTTTCAATGAGGAGAATCGACGGCATGGGACGGTGAATATTATGTTAGCTGTTGATTCTCATTTATCCCAAGGAGCAATGGCAAAAGCCGTTATTACAGCGACGGAAGCGAAAACTGCGGCAATACAGGAATTATTGGCTCAGAGCTTTTATTCTGACGGGCTTGCCACCGGTACTGGAACCGATGGGATTATCGTGATAGCTAATCCGCAGTCTGATATTTATCTGACCGATGCGGGACAGCACAGTAAGCTGGGAGAGTTGATCGGCAGTACTGTTCTTGCGGCAGTCAAGCGGGCACTTTATCTGCAAACAGGGCTGGGATATCAACAACAGCATAATGTCTTTTCACGTATGAGACGTTTCGGAGTGACCGAACAAAGTATTACAGAACGTTTTTTAGAATCTCAGCCATCTCCAGAGGAAATCAAGCTCTTTCGGCTCAGAATGAAAGAAGTTGCATCACAAGACAATTTGCTTACCTACACCTCTCTTTATGCCCATTTGTTAGATCAACTGAAATGGGGAATGCTTTTGCCCAAAGAAGCAGTTTTCGCAGCAAATAATCTGCTTTGTCTTATGGAGATGCCATGCAGGCTCTCTGATTCATCTGATGATAGTTATATTCAAATGATTGCGCAGTATCGCAACGGATTATTTGATAAAATAATGAATGCCTGCTGAACAAATCAAACCTATTTTTTATTATGCTTGCCTTTTCTATATAAAATCAAGTATAATAAAAATAGTTTTTCATAGATTGCCGCTTTTTCTCATATCTTTATGATAGAACAGAAAAAAAGGTGGCTGGGCTATGAGAGGAACAAAGCGGAAATGGATTCCTATTGCTGTGATGTTGGCGGCGGCATTGATTGTTTATTTAGTGATCAATTTTATTAACCGAAGCAGTCCGGTATCTGTTTCTTCCGTTGACCGGATCGACACAGTAGTAATTGATGCGGGGCATGGCGGTATTGATGGCGGCGCAACCGGTATCGGCGGAGTAGTCGAAAAAAGCATTAACTTACAAATTGCATTAAAGCTAAAGAATGTTTTGCAGGCAAACGGCTATCGGGTAGTTATGATCAGGGAAGCAGATACTTCTATTCACAGTTCGGGCAAGAGCATCGCTCAGCAGAAAAAATCCGATATGAATAATCGTCTGAAAATAATCAATGAAACACCTAACTCGCTGACGGTTTCGATTCATCAGAATCATTTTGAGCAACAGCAGTACAGCGGTGCACAGATGTTTTACGGCAAGGTCAATACCGACAGCAAGATTTTAGCAGATTGTATCCAGAAGCGTTTTGTGGGTAATTTACAAAGCGACAATAAGCGGGAAATAAAACAGGCTGGAAAAGACCTATATTTGATGTATTATGCCAAAACGCCCATTGTGTTGGTGGAATGCGGATTTTTATCCAATCCCATTGAATCAGCACTATTATCCGATGATACTTATCAGAATAAAGTAGCATTTACTATTTTTTCAGGCATTATGGATTATTTGCAAGTCGGATAGCCGATAAAAAAGAACGTTAAACGGAGAGGAGCCTACTCAAGAATGGCAAAAGCAAAGGAAGTTTATGTGTGCAATCAATGCGGCTATGAAACCGCTAAATGGATGGGTAAATGTCCGAACTGCAATTCGTGGAATACATTGGAGGAACAGGAAGTTGTACCGCAGCCGAAATCTCAGAAAGCGCAGTTAAACGGCGGCAGGGTAATTTCAAGCGCAGATATATATAAAATGAATGAAATTGATACCGATGATGAAATACGGTATTATACCGGCGTCAGTGAGCTGGACCGTGTTTTGGGAGGCGGCATTGTAAAAGGCTCTTTGGTACTATTGGGCGGCGATCCCGGTATCGGTAAATCAACATTGCTTTTGCAGATATGCGAGTTTTTAGGACAAAATCTATCAATTTTATATGTGTCGGGCGAGGAATCGGTCAGACAGCTGAAATTACGGGCTTCAAGATTAGGCGTTAACAGCGATAATTTATATGTTGTGGCAAACACCGATATTGAATCGGTTGCAAATACGATTATGGCGCAAAAGCCGGATATTGTAATGGTGGATTCGATTCAGACCATGTCTTTGGCGGCGCTGAATTCTTCGCCGGGCAGTGTAACGCAGGTACGAGAATGTACCAACCTCTTGCTTCGAGTGGCAAAAGGGGAGGATATCCCTATTTTTATTGTGGGGCATGTCAACAAGGACGGCGCAATTGCCGGTCCGAAAGTGCTTGAACACATTGTTGATGCAGTGCTTTATTTTGAGGGGGATCGAAATCTATCGTATCGGATTTTGCGTGCTGTGAAAAACAGATATGGCTCGACGAATGAAATCGGTGTTTTTGAAATGCGGGATGACGGTTTATCTGAGGTGCCGAATCCGTCTACGATGCTGTTGTCAGGCAGACCGCAAAATGTCAGCGGCACCTGTATTGCCTGCGTCATGGAGGGAACACGTCCGATTTTAGTGGACGTGCAGGCATTGGTGACCAAAACCGGCTTCGGAACGCCCAGACGCACCTCGACCGGTTTTGATTATAATCGCATGTCATTGATTATTGCAGTATTGGAAAAACGAGCCGGATACTTTTTCGGAAATTTAGATACGTATGTTAATGTCGTGGGCGGCTTACGATTAGATGAACCTGCGGCGGATCTTTCGATTGCCATTGCCTTGGTGTCGAGTCTTAGGGATAAACCGATTGACGACGGTCTGGTGGCTTTCGGAGAACTGGGACTTGCGGGGGAAGTGCGGTCGGTATCCCAT
>ERZ773235.836-NODE-836-length-36496-cov-22.791883_pt1 | contig 36496 bp, 26 predicted proteins | sample MGYA00580522_ERZ773235 | MGnify/ENA primary metagenome ERZ773235 (study PRJEB29015, sample SAMEA2737797) | human gut metagenome | biome: human gut; feature: human-associated habitat; material: faeces | place: China | collected 2012 ...
TCAGCAGTAGCAGTTGGAAGCACAACTAAGTTAACAACAACTAAGAAGGCTTCTTCAAGAGCTAAGATCACTTACACATCCAGTGATGAGACAATCGCAACAGTTTCTGAAGACGGAACTGTAAAGGGTGTTAAGGCTGGTAAGGCTACAATCACAGCTAAGCTTACAATTGGTAAGGATTCTGCCACAGCTACTAAGGATGTAGAAGTAAAGAACTATGTTCTTAAGAGTGTAGCACAGAACAAGACAAATGAGCTTGTTGCAACTATCGATGGTGCTACAAAGAATATTAAGGCTTCTGAGGTAACTATCAAAACTCCTGACAATGTAGTCCTTCCGGTTAAGTCTGTTTCTGTAGACAGCAAAGATGCTACAAAAGTTACTCTTACAACATTCTCAGATATGAATGATGGCAAAGAGTATACAGTTACATTAGATGGAACAACTGTAAACTTTGTTGCTACAGACAACAAGGTTGCGTCCATCAATATTGATAAGCCTACCATTCCAGTAAAAACTGAGACAGAGATTAAGTTAGTAGCAAAGGATGCCAACGGAGTTATCTTAAAAGAGCTTCCTTACGGAACATCTGATGTAAACTATGATTTCTCACTTACAACAGCAAACGGATATGTAAACGGATCTAAACTTTACTTAAATAAAGTTGGTGACACTGCAACAGCCGAGATTACCTATAAGACAAATAAGTATACAGCAGATGGTAAGGCAGATGGAAACATCGGACCAAACAAGCTTACAATCACAGCTACTGATCAGGCTGCTGTAAGTTCTTTCAAGGTAAGAATTGGTGAGAACAATAAGAAATTCAGTTCTTTAAAGGACAATGATAAAATTGCTGTAGATGAAACAAAGGCTGTATGGGCTTACTTTGAAATCAAAGATACTGATGGAAAAGAAATCTCTAACTATGGAGAATATACTGTTGAGTCTAGTGATAAGACTACACTGATGATCCTTGGAAATACAATGCAGAAGAATAATAAAGTACAGCTCGTTCCAGCAAAAGAAGGAACTGCATATATCTTTATTAAAAAAGATGACAAGATTGTTGCTTCTGTACCTGTAACTGTTGTAGCTACAAGAAAAGTTGTTACAATGAGCGCTGATAAGACTAGCGTAATTGTATCTAATGCAGCTGGTGCAAATGCTGAGACTGTTGCATTCACCACTAAGGATCAGTATGGAAATGACTTTGACTATACAAGTGGAAATAACGGAAACATCAGCGTATCTTGCGAAGGTGCTCCAGATGGTGTAACTAAATCTACAGTTGTTTTACCTACTCAGACAGGAACACCAGGAAGCAAAACAACATACAAATTTGTTGGTTCTAATTATGCAACAAAGGGAACATATACTTTCAAATTCACATTCATGAAGGATGGTAAAGAAGTATGTGCACAGGTTGTAACTGTTAACGTACAGGAAGCCGGTGTAGCTGGAGATTCTATCTCTTATAGCTTAAATATTAACAATGCAAATGGTGCAGCACAGACAGAAGAAGATGCTGTTGTAAATGCTGATAATACATCTGCACGTCAGCTTGTTGTTAGCGTTTCTGAATTATTAAAGGGTGTTGAAAAGAAGAAATTAACCGCTGGTGCTGACTTAGATGATGTAGCAGTTGCTGATGCAGCTTCAAAGACTGCAAGTAATGTTAAAGGAATCTACTACACCGTAAAGAATGCTAAAGGTGATGTTGTATACAACAACGTACCAAATACAACTGTTAAGACCGGATCTGCATTTGATGCTGGTAATAATGGTACACCTGATCAGCTTACAGTAGATGTTGTAGCAAAGAATGGAACTTTATTTACCAAGCTTGCAGAGGGAACATATACTGTAACTGTTACAATCGTAGTTACTCCAAAACATGATAGTTCTGCAGATGCTGCTTATGCTGACGGATCTAAGGATACAAAGACTACAGTTACAAAGTCATTTGTTATCAAAGATTCTTCAAACGATGCAATCACCGATATGAAGTTAAAAGATGCTAGTGTTACATCTGGATCTTCTATTCAGGCTTCACTGGCATCTACCATCCAGTACTCTTACGACGGAGTTAAGTATGGTGCAGATGGTGACCAGGCCGCTCGGATTGTTGCTGTAGAAGGATATTCAAATGGTGTAAGAGCTACCAATGGTAAAGTTGATGCATCCAACATGAATACGGTTTTAGCTTCTGGAAAGACTGTTGATGTTACAAAGGTTACAGTAAGAGTTGCTTTCCATGATGCAAACGGAACTACTATCGGATATGTAGATAAGGAAGTTAATATTTCACTTTCTTTCACAACCAAGTAATTTAACCAATTACTAAAAAACCTCTGGGCGAGGAAATCGCCCAGAGGTTTTTTTACTATAATGACGCGTTTGCCATTTGCCCAGAAATCTTAATAGTTGAAGTACGGATATCTATTTTATTTTTTTCTACTTTAAAACAAGATTTAGGAATGGTTACAGTACAAGCTTTTCCTTTATAACTTGGAACAATAACCTTCTATGAAGCCTTTGCATATGAAATAACAGTTTTCTTTTTAGCATTTTTCACGGTGATTTTAAATTTTGGAATACTATTAATCTTACCATAACTGTCATTAACAACCGTAAATTTTACAACAAGGTTTCCTTTGGAATCAAATTTAGTATTGTAAGCCTTCATGTCATAAGTATTAAAAACTGTACTGTTAATGCAAAAGTTACGGTTAAACTTACAAATGGAAAGAAACTTATTTGTAATGTATCTGTTAAATCAAATAAATACAGTGGGAAAAAGCTTACCATCAGTGATACCACATATAATCAATATGGTTTAAAAGCTTATTCTGCTCATTTTGATAATAAAGGTAATTTAGTTGTTAAGTTTATGGTTGCAAATAATAGTTATGGAAAACTCACGAAAATTCCGAAATTAAAAATCACAGTTAAAGATTCGAAGAAAAATGTGGTGGCAAGTTTCAAAAAGAATTCTTATACCATAAATGTAAATAGTTATAAGAGCAAAAGTTATACCATCTCTATTCCAAAATCCTCATTGAAAAAGAACAAAGATAAAATTGATGTTAGAACATGCACATTTACAATTTCTGGAAAAGATGCGGATGCAAAATTATAATCTGGTAGATAACTGGCATTTTATATAAAAACAACTCCTCCGAAAAACGTAAGTTTCCCGGAGAAGTTTTGTCTACAGACCAGTATTCTTTTCAAAGATAACTACAGTCTGCATACTGTTTTTCATTAGATCATCAATTACTGAATAGTAATTACAGTATTTGGTAAATCTACCTCAACATTTGTAGTAACTGATGTATCCGGAACTGCAATTTCTACAACAAGCTTTGTAACTGTGAAATTCTGCTGACCACTAAATGTTGCAGTTGTAATGTCACCGTTTACTCCAGCTACATTATTGATTGTTCCCTCAACTTTTCTGATTGCATTATACAAAGCAGAACCGGAAAGTTTATTTCCATTGTAATTTACTTCCTTAATTGCATTTACAAGAGCATCTTTAACTGAACCATTACCATCTGATAACTTCAGCACATTTGATGCAGTAAATTCTGGTGTAAATTCAACAGATGCTTTACCCTGACTATCAGTAACTACAAAGTTAGATGTATATATCTTTCCATCATATCTTGCAATTACTGTATATGATCCAGCATCAAGATTCTTTGTCTTGCAAGCTCCGCCAGAAACAACACTGATATTTAATGTGTATCCCTGCACATCAGCAAGATCAGTTGATGAACTTACTGTCTGATTATCAACGTTAATTGCAGCATTTGTCTTTACTGTTGCAGAAGTGTCAGTTGCTGGATTTGTAGCATTTCCTGTATAACCAAAGATAACTGTTCCATCAGCTTTCTTAACAGTATAAGTTACTTTTTTCCCACTATTATAAGTTGAAGATACAAGTTCATCATCAACACCGCCGGAAACACCATAAAGATTTGCTGTAATGTTTTTATTATCAGTAGTAGCAGATGTATCAAGATTTCCTTCTTTAACAGTAGTATCTACAGTTGCATTGTTAAAATCTACTCTATAAGTATCTACGCCAGTAGTGGTTGGTGTTGCTACAACAATCGTAAGTACCTGAGATACAGTGTTCTTACCATCTTTATTGATGTACTGAACATAATAATTGTATGTACCAATACCAGCGTTTAAAGCATCAACGGTTATATCCTTGCCGGATGCTGTTGCTGTTGTAAGGGTCTTACCATTTGAAGAATCTTTATATGTAACAGCAATTGAGCCACCGTTTCTGGTCAAATCCCAATCATTACCATACTGATCCTTTAATGTTGCTTTAACAGTTCTAGTTGTGTTTGCTTTGTTAGAGATTGTAAGGTAGTTCTTATCCAATGTGATAGAAGCGACTTCTCTCTTAGCAACGACATCAATAGCTACAGATCCAACAATCTTGTTGTCTCTGTCTTTAAATAACAGATAAGCTGTGCCTACTTTAACACCTTTCAGTGCAATAGATCTAGTCTTATTGCTGTCTACAGTAATTGTGTTGTTTGCAAGCATCAGAACGCTCTTATCAGAAGATTCTACTGTATACTTGTTATATACTGAATCAGAAACTTCCTTGCCGTCAGCATCTTTGATTTTAAAGTATGCTGTTACGTAATCAGTATCTTCTACTGCAATCTTGTTTGAATCCTTAGCCTTGTCAAATGACTTACCAGATTTATCAATCTTTACAGCAAATTCGCTGACTGCAGACTGATCTACTGCTGTAATGGTTACTTTCTGTGCAGCGATATTATCAACTGGCTTACCATCTTTGTCATATTTTCCAAACTTGTATGAGATTTCTGCAACTGCAGTATCTCCAGCCTTGTTCAGATAAAGGTTGCTTCCACTTGTGTAACCATTTCCATTTGTATTGATGGTAAATGTATAAGAAGAATCAGCCTTTCCGTAAGGAAGTTCTTTGACAATTACACCATTAGCATCCTTGGAAACTAATTTGATTTCCTTTTCTGTAGCATATGGAATTGTCAGTGGATCAACTGAAATAGATGCAACCTTTCCATCAGTAGCCTTGAAAGACTTTGTAATACCATCAAGTGTTACATCATAATCAGCAGCATCGCTGAGGTCAGCGAACATAGTCAGGGTAACTTTTGTTGTGTTCTTGGAATCAACAGCAATCTTTGATACCGGGTACTTAACATTTGTCTTAGGATTTACTACTGTAAAATCAGTTGCCTTAAGAGCTTTTGTATCTCCCGCAACATCTACAGTAAGCTCTCTAAGTTTTGACTGTGTTACACTGTTAAGGATAAATTTCTTTACTTCTACATCCTTAGTAGTTTCAGCTGAATCCTTACCAACGGTAATCTTAGCTGTGATTGTTGCCTTACCAGCCTTAACACCAGTTACTGTACCGTCAGCTGCTACTGTTGCAATAGAATCATCGCTTGATGTGTAAGTAATCTTAGCTCTTGAAGAATTTTTCTTAGTATTTGTTAACTTAGTTGTGCTTCCAATAGCTACTACTGAATCTCCAGATAAAGCAACGCCTACCTTAGCAACTTTCATTGTGTAAGTAAGTTTCTTTGTCTTTGCCTTAGCACTCTTCTTTGTAGAAGTCTTGTAAGTTACCTTAACCGGAAATACGCATGGTATTCTTCCTGGAAGTGCTGGAAATACTGGGTTTATAAACGCAGTTTGGTGCAAAATTATCACTACAAGTAACACGCAAGCAACATACAAGAAGCGATTAAATCTGATTAATGGCTTCGACCAGCGCAGGCACATCCAGATGTGTGTAAATCCGTTCCGTCAGGGACATAGCGCCGGAATGACCGACTATTTTTTTGATGGTAGTCTGATCGACATGTGCTTCGGCGAGCAGGGAAATCGTGGTGTGCCGGCAGCAGTGAGGTGTATGATCGATGTGCAGACGAAACATCAGGGGTTGGAAAACATTGTGGTAATACATATAATAGGTAAAATGCTGGCTGTCCAGAGTATGGATGAGATATTCACAATCGGAACAGTCATGAAGCCAGCGCTGGTAAAAGGGGAGTACTTTGTCAGCAATCGGAACCTTTCGAATGCCGTTTTCGGTTTTGCTGTCAATGACATCAAAATATTGTTCGGACAGATGAACATTTTCTTTTTTCAGATCCAAAAGCTCTGAGACACGGACCCCATTGTATATCAGCATGAGGACTGTCTGGCAATAGGGATCGTTTTTGTGTTTCCACAGGAGAGCAATTTCAGAAGTGGAAAAACAGCTTCGTATGTTTTTATTAGGATTCCGGTCTTTGTATTTCGAGATATTTACATAGGCAGAATAATCTTTTGAGACAATTTCGTGTTTCATGGCATAAGAATAGAGCTGGTTAAAGAGAACACGGATTTTTTTCAGGGTAGGATAGTTCTTGCCGCTGTGATCAATCACCTGCTGTAAATCATTGAGTCTCAAATTGTGAAATGGCATATCAGCAATGTTTTCACAAGTGGCAAAGGCCGCCCGATAGCCTTTGATGTTGGAGTGGGAGATGGTGGGAAATTTTTCCTCGGACCACCGGAGATAAATTTCCCGGAAAGTCAGTTTCAGCGTTTCCCCATCGATGGGATAATTATTGTAACGTGCCAGAATCTGCAGAGCTTCCGACCGGGTAGGAGCGTAGCCCAGAATCTGATAGTGCTGGATGCGCTTTCCAGTGATGTCATTGATGTGCCAGCCCGTAGTGATGCGTGCTGCATAGGGTCTTCTTCTGTTGCCGGAGAGTTTTACGACTCCACCGTATCCGTTTGGTAATCTCATTTTTCTTCCTTTCATGTGTAAAAATTTATATTATCGTGTCAATCATACACATTTATTTGTAAAATTTTTAAGTAACACACAAGTAACAAAAAAGTGTTTTTACCTATTAATAACAAGAAAAATAAAATCCACATGCCGGAATGATTGAAAAAAAATAAAATTTGGGGTATGATTATAGGCAATGAAACATAAGGAGAAAATAATCTTGAATACGAATGGAAACAAAAACACGTTAAAAGCAAATAAGATATTGATTCCCATTATTTTGTTGATCGGATTGATTCCAATCATTGTGCATTCTTTTGTTTATGATACAAATCTGGCACAGTTTGACTGGTATCCGGAGAGTGCAGCAAAGCAGACGGACTTCTTTTTTGCATGGAAGATGATTGCGATCATCCTTGTGGGAGTTGTAATGCTCGCAATTTTACTGATCCGATATTTGAATAAGAAGGAATTTAAATTTGAAAATTCCTTTTATTTTCTGATGGTGTATGCATTGTTTGTTGCAATGTCTGCTCTGTTTTCCAGTCACAAATACTGGGTGGCACATGGTACATATGAACTTTTTGAGCCTGTATGGGTTGTATTTGTCTATATGATACTGTGTTATTATGTCTATAATTATGTACAGGAAGAAAAACAGATAGAGGTAATCCTGCGCTGGTCCGGCATTGGAATCGCAATTGTTACTCTGATTGGATTTTTTCAGGTCTTTGGATTGGATTATTTTAAGACATCTCTGGGCAAACATCTGATGACGGACACAAGCTGGTGGAACCAGTTAGATAAGATTTCCTTTAATTTCGCAGATAAGACTGCGTATACGACACTTTACAATCCTAACTTTTTGTCATTTTATTTTGGCATGCTGATACCATTGCTGGTCTGCCTGTTTATTGGGGCGAAAAAGATGTGGCATCGTCTTGTAATCGCAGTCGCAGAGATTTGTTGCATTGTAGCACTAGTTGGAAGCAGAAGTTCTTCCGGATTTATTGCACTGGCAATTGGAGCGGTGATTCTCGCATTGGTTTTGCTCAGCCGGAAGAAAAAATTATTTGCAGCCGGGATTGTTGTAGTTGTCATTGGAGTGATTGCAGCAGGAGTGTTGGCAAATACGACAGGCATCGGTCAAACTCTTAAAAAGACGGTTGTTGGAACCTATCATATGGAAGATCAGTTCTCTTTAAACGATATCAAAACAAACACAGATGATGTGGAACTTGATATCTGGAACAATCCTCTGTATGTGTCCTATGATCTGGGGAGCGACGGTGTAATCACCGTGGTATGCAAAGATGCAGATGGTCAGGAGATTCAGACAACAGAGGTAGATCAGGAAAATCATATTTTGGCCCTCAATGATGAACGGTTTGCAAATGTACAGATTCAGCCGATCATGTTTACCGATAATACAGCAGGAATAAAGATGATCATAGATGGTGTCGAATGGGATTTCTCAAAAAATGATACGGACGGATATGAATATCTCAATCCTGCAGGAAAACTGGTAAAGTTTGAAAATCCAAAAGTTTCAACACTGTTTTTGGATGATGCAATGAGCAATCGAGGACATATCTGGAATAAAACGATTCCGCTTCTTGGAAAGCATGCTTTTATGGGGAGTGGGGCAAATACCTATATGTTTGAAGTGCCACAGGAAGATTATATCAGTCAGAACTATGTCTACGGCGCAAACAGCTATGACGTAAAAGCCCATAGCTGGTATCTGCAGCAGTGGGTGGAAACCGGACTGATCGGTACCCTGGCACTTCTGGTATTTCTGTTCTGGTATCTGGTACAGTCGGTACGCATTTACCGCAGAGTGGATCTGCACGAAAGTATCAGCTGGGTTGGATTTGGATTATTTGCGGCAGTGCTGGTGTACATGATTGCAGGTATCGCAAACGATTCCAATGTATGTACCGCTCCGGTATTCTGGGGTATGCTTGGTCTGGGACTTGCAGTGAACCGTATGCTCGTAAAGAAAGAAAATCTTTTTGTTAAAGAAACAGCGGTTTCTGCAGAAAGTGATACTGCCGTAAAACAGAGTATTCCAAAAGCAGCAGAGAGTGCAAAAGCAGATACCGCGCAGACGGTACAGAATACTAAAGGGGCTGGAGTGACAGAATCCTCAGTCAGGAAGAAATCATCGAAAAAACAATCGAGAAAACAGAGAAAGAATCAAAAATAACAGATTGAAATTATGAAAAAAATCATTCAAGATAAACAATTACTGATCAGACGGATTTTTCTGATGTGCTATGACATGCTTGCAGTGTTTGCTGCAAGCATAGTTGCGTTATTGATTCGGTTTGATCTGAATATCAAAAGCGTACCGTTTCAATATATGGATGAAGTGTGGAGAGCACTTCCTTTTATGATCATTGTTACACTGATCATTTTCTGGATGCTCCGGCTGTATTCTAGTCTTTGGAGCTATGCGGGAGCACTGGAAATGATGTATGTGGTTTCAGCATGTATTCTGGATACCGTTGTTGTGACAGTGCTGATATTGCTTCGGAACTGGGGGGATATGTACCCGGTGCCAAGAAGCTTTTACATTCTGTATGGATTGTTTCTGTTTGTATTTGTCATGGGATGCAGATATTCTTACCGCGGACTGCGTGTGCTTCGCAATATGCGCAGAGCCGGTGTGTACAGACGGAATGTACTTGTGATCGGAGCAGGGGATGCAGGAAACCAGATCATCAAAGAAATCAACAACAGCCGCTATGTGAAAAAGAAGGTTGTTGGTGTGATTGATGATGACCGGAACAAGATCGGCAATTATATTCATGGAGCGAAAGTCGTAGGAGATCGGAGCGATATTCTGGAAAAAGTCGAAGAACTGCATGTGCATGAGATCATCATTGCCATGCCATCGGCCACGCAGAAACAGATCAAGGGGATTCTTGATATCTGCAAAGAAACCGGATGCACATTGAAACGTCTGCCCGGCATTTACCAGCTTGTAAACGGCGATGTCAGCGTCAGCAAATTAAAAGATGTAGATGTCAATGATCTTCTTGGGCGGGATCCGGTGACGGTTGATCTGCAGTCTATCATGGATTATGTTTCTGGGAAAATCATAATGGTTACAGGGGGCGGTGGCTCTATCGGAAGCGAATTGTGCCGGCAGATTGCCGCACACAGGCCAAAACAGCTGATTATTGTGGATATTTACGAGAATACGACCTATGATGTGCAAAACGAACTGAAAGTCCGGTTTCCAGAGCTGGATCTTGTTGTGCTGATCGCATCCGTGCGGAATACGAATCGTATGAACTGGATTTTTGAACATTACAAGCCGGAGATTATCTATCATGCAGCGGCACATAAACATGTGCCTCTCATGGAAGAGAGTCCGAACGAGGCAATTAAGAATAACGTGCTTGGCACATGGAAGATTGTACAGGCGGCAGATCGGTACGGTGTGAAGAAATTTGTGATGATTTCCACGGATAAGGCAGTTAATCCAACCAATATCATGGGTGCCAGCAAGCGCATCTGTGAGATGATCATTCAGACCTATAACCGCAGATCGAAGACAGATTTCGTAGCCGTGCGTTTTGGAAATGTGCTTGGCAGTAACGGAAGTGTGATTCCGCTGTTCAAAAAACAGATTGAGCGTGGAGGTCCGGTCACGGTTACCCATCCGGATATCGTGCGGTATTTTATGACAATTCCGGAAGCGGTATCTCTGGTGCTGCAGGCGGGCACCTATGCCAAAGGTGGAGAAATTTTTGTTCTGGATATGGGAGAGCCGGTCAAGATTCTGGATCTGGCAAAAAACCTGATTCTTCTTTCTGGTCACAAGCCGGATGAGGATATCCATATCATTTTCACAGGACTTCGCCCGGGAGAAAAACTTTATGAAGAGATGCTGATGGATGAAGAAGGGATGCAGGATACCGCAAACAATCTGATTCATATCGGTAAACCGATTGAGCTGGATGAAGAAAAATTCATGCAGCAGTTGGAAGAATTAAAAGAGTACGTTGTGACAGAACCGGAAGACATCCGGGAGTATGTCAAGAAAATCGTGCCGACGTATCACCCGGAACTGGCGGGGGAGAATAAATAGGTAATAATAGAACGGCTATCAATGACAGCAATTCCGTGCATGGCACGTGAATTGCTGTTTTGCTTTTTACAGATGAAACGTATTGCGGGGATGTCTGGTAGTGAGGATGGCACGCTGCTTTGACATGGCAACATGCGTATAGATTTCTGTGATATGAATGGAACTGTGACCAAGCATTTCCTGTATATAGCGGATATCGACATCCGCTTCTAAAAGGCTGGTGGCAAATGTATGCCGGAACATATGCGGTGTAATATGCTGTTCAATTGCAGCAAGAGAAGCATATTTGTTGATCATCCGCCGTACCGACTGATCAGATAATGCCGTTCCGTTTAGCGTCGCAAAGAAATGCTGGCAGGTTTCCATCTGGGGGAGAAATTCATTGCGGTATTCCGACAGAATCTGTATGACCTCGTGGTTTCCGATCTGAACAATTCGTTCTTTGGAACCTTTTCCGTAGATCAGGACTGATCCATCGTACAAATCGATGTCACAGATACGCAGAGCGCATAATTCGGAAATCCGTATTCCGGTTGCAAATAAAAGTTCTATGACAGCGGCATCCCGCAAAGCGTTTTTTCTCTGATAATCCGTTTTGGCGACGGTGCGCTGCTCATAGATCGTAGATAAGAAAATTTCGATCGTGTGCAATGGAATGGTTTTCGGCAAAATCACAGGTTCGCGGAATTTGATCTGCACCTTGTTGAAAGGATTCCGGGCGATGATTTCTTTATATTCCAGGTAGTGAAAAAGAGCTTTGACCGAGGCAATCTTTCTTTTTACGGTTTTGGGTTTGTACTTCTGGTGCAGACTGCCAATATAATTTTCCAACAGATCCGGTGTAATATCAGAAACATCCCTGCATGAAAAAATGGCATAAAATTGCTGAAGGTCGATGCGATATGCTTTCAGAGTCTTGGAATCCAGGCGTTTTTGGTGACGGCAGTGTTCCAGATAGTTGTTGATGTGTGTCTGTAAATTATTCATGGGTGGTCTCCTTTGTATATGAAGTTTTGTTTAGGAGTATATGGTACATGAAATGGGGAGGATTTTGTTGGATAAGGCAAAATTTGAAAAAATTGTACAATATGTAACAATTACATGGATAGAGCAGTGGTGTTTCCTGTATCAGTATGGGTGGGAAAGAGTATGGGATAGACTTCGGGGAAATACAGAGTGTGGATGTCGAAAGCTGATGTTTTGATGGGAAAACGGTGAGATTAAACAATAAATTGCCGTTTAAATAAGAAAAATGGATTAAAATAAGGAATTTTGTTATATTTTTAGGAAATATATGGTATAATCTTAAATGTGACAAGAGAAGCGATTGAAAGATAATTAAGAGTTATCTAGTATTTTATAGAAAAGGGGAAATTAATGAATTCACTTTCTAAAATAAAAATTTTCAAACTTGATATAAATGAAAACTATACATGTAAGGATCTATCATATACCCTTTTTAAGGATATTGATTTTTCGTCATATACCCCCATCTCATTTTTTAGAAGCGATTTTAGAGGTAGTCGGTTTGAAAATGTAAAATTTCAAAATAATTGTTTTGATAGAGCTGATTTTATTGGCTGTACATTTATTAATTGCACATTTATTAATGTTGACTTTGCTGCTTGTGAAATTAAATCTTGCCTTTTTTTAGATGGTATATTCCAAAATTGCAAATTTAATAATACATCTATACAAGAAAGTTCATTTACAGGATGTGAATTTAGTAAACAACATTTATTGGTTAACATGAAAAATTGTAAAATGATTCATTCTAAAATACAAGACTGTACATTTGAACGGTGGGCATGCGGACGAAAAGTTGGACTGTGTAATGCCTGACATGTTATGAGGTACACACAAGAACAAATATCGACAGCACTTGTATTACTAAAAGCGACAGGATCCCCAGACAAAGTTGTCCAAACCTTAGGGTATCCATCTGCACCAATGCTTTATCATTGGCGTAAAAAGTATCCTGAATATTACGATGTTCCAAATCAAAAGCATTGGAGACAAGCTCCAACAGAATTGAAACATGACGTAATTAAACGTTGCCTTATTAAGGGCGAGCCTGTAAAATTAGTGGCAGAAGAAATCGGATACACACCTTCCTTGATATATAAATGGATTAGGGAGTATCGGGAGAAGGGATGTTTTCAACCCATGAAAAAAACTACTGCCAACATTAATGTAAATCCAAACGATATCACATCTGCGGAAGATATCAATGAGCTTAAAGCTCAGATGCTTGATATGCAGATGGAAATAGATATTCTTAAAGAAACACTCAATGTATTAAAAAAAGACCCCGGCATCGATCAGACAGCTCTCTCAAATCGGGAGAAGGCAGTGATAATCGATGCCCTGAAAAATAAGTATTCACTGCCGGATCTTCTAAAAAAACTAAACCTTGCAAAAAGTAGCTATTATTATCAAGAAAAAACCATTTATGCAGAGGATAAATACTCCAATTTTCGCAAAAGAATCATACAACTGTTTCATGAAAATCGTGATATATTTGGTTATCGGAGAATTCATATGCTGCTTCATCGTGAGGGTATAAAAGTTTCTGAAAAAGTGGTTCGTCGTATTATGAAGCAGGAAAAACTAATTATCAGACGAAAACGCAGACAGAAATATAACTCCTATAAAGGTGAAATAACACCTGCGGTGGAGAATGTTATAGATAGAGATTTCCATGCTACAAAACCAAATCAAAAATGGCTTACTGATATCACAGAGTTTTCTATCAAAGCAGGAAAAATATATCTTTCGCCGATAATTGACTGCCTTGATGGTATGCCGGTGAGTTGGACTATAGGCACTTCTCCGAACGCAGAACTTGCCAACACCATGTTAAGGAATGCTATTGCTACACTTAAACCAAACGAAAAACCTATCGTACATTCTGACAGGGGATGCCATTATCGTTGGCCAGAATGGATACAGATAATGGAAGAAGCAAACCTTACACGATCCATGTCCAAGAAAGGTTGTTCTCCTGATAACTCTGCATGTGAGGGCTTCTTTGGTCACCTCAAAACAGAAATGTTCTATGGACATGACTGGGATGAATATAGCATTGAAGAATTTATCCAGGAGATAAATAGCTATATGGGTTGGTATTGCAAAGATAGAATTAAATCAACACTCGGAGGACTTAGTCCTCTAGATTATAGAAGGAGTATAGGCATAGCGGTCTAAAAAAATGTCCGCATGCCCGGTCGACAACTGAAAAAATAAAATTTGAATGTTGTACATTAAATAATACTGATTTCGCAACGATGCATGCGGAATGCCACAAATTTATAAGCTGCAACCTAAATAAGGTTAAATTAGACATAAGTTATGTTTTTGGGTACTTATTAAGTAACACTAATATAAGAGATTTTGAGGTATTATATCGTGGAAAAAAAGTCAATCTAAATAGTCAAGAAGAAGCATTGAAATTTGTTGAAGAATCTAGAACATATGAATTAATAAACTTGTTTTTTATTTATCAAGGATTTGATAAGATTCCCCAAATACTAGAAAAAGTATTGGTTTACTTATATAATAATTTTACTCCAACAAATCGTTCTGATATTCAAAATATCTTTGAAGCATTGGTTTTTTATACTACGCAAGATATAACCCCATATAATTGTTTTATTGATTGTTTAAGAATTATAAATTCATTTGTTCTCCCAGAACTTGACTTGGAGGATGAATTACTTTTTGTCGGATATAAAGAAAAATTAAATTATATTATTTCTGATGGGTTATATGGCAAAAAATTTATTGCATCGTCAAGTAAAGAAGTAGCTTTAATTACTATACATATTCAAACAGAAGATTATGAAGAAGCATTAAATCTTTCTAATTCCTTTTTGGAAAAATTGTGTCAAAGCTGTAATCTTACCCCAAACTGGGAATTGATTGAAAGCCGAAAAGGATCATGGATATTAACATTTGCAGTTTCAGCAATGGTTATAGTAATTTTACCTAAAATAATAAAAAATTACTATAACCTTATTTCTGAAATACAGATTCAAAAAGAATTCAAGAAGAAAATAATTCAAAAACTTCAAGATAATACAGTATCAATAGAGATAATAGATAAGTTAGCCGATGTAGTTGGTAAACTTCAATTGGATAAACAATCGGAAATTGATATACCTAAACAAATATCAGAAATTAAAGCATTTTTGTAATATGCTAATAAAATCAAAAAGAGTTTGTTGATCAATCATTAGATTAATTCTAAAACAATAATATTGTTCGTTATAATATAGATATCTATCATGTGGTAGTGTGAGTATATTGCATTTTTGCATTATTTCTTGAGCAATCAGCAAATCGTCTTGTGCATTAAAAATTTTTCGAGGAATGCCCAAAAGGCAATATGTTCCACTCTCACAGTTACTTAATTGTACATTTTTTCCGCCTAATAAGCCTTTCAAGAAAGTATAATTTTTTTGGGCGTAATTAACGTTCTTTTTTAATTGTGTTATTATAAACTGATGTTCTTTGAAACTATATAGTTTTTTAATAAAGTTGTATTGTTGTGCTGTAATCGAACCACTGAAAAATACACTATATTTTTCTAATTTATCTATCCATTTGGAATTAGAAAAGATGGAGCAGTGTTTTGTTCCGTTAAGAAACAAATTCTTTGCTAAAGATTCTAAAATAAAAAAATTATCAAAAGAAGATAGTGATGCATATAACTTAAAATCATTTACAAATAATTCACTGTGCCATTTCAAACCATTATAAATATTATCAATCAAAAGAAAACCTTCATTATTTGACAACAATGTTTGGATTTTTACAATTTCTTCGTTTGAAAGGCATACACCGGTTCCGAATAAAGGATTATTAAGTATAACCAAATTAATTCCTTTAGATTTAATTATAGATGCTATTTTAGCATAATTGATATCATATGCAGATTCAACATATATTTTTGCATCAAGATGTTTTAGAATTTCAATATATATATAATAGATTGGAGATAATAACAATACATTTAAGTTTTTCTTTTCGTTTAGTATAGTTAAAATACAAAGCCAAGCAGCTAAAGTTCCGTTCGACATGAACATAAAATTAGAAGAGGAAATTCTATATTTTTTAAATTCTATATTTTCTGATACAATATTTTCCTTTAAGTTTATAAATTCATCAGAAAAAAAATATTGATTTACTTCATATTGATGTAATTTATTATATTCGGTAACTTTATTTTCTGGAAATGGAAGTATTTCCTCATCTTTATTCCAAGTAGAAATAAACAAAGTATCATTTCCTTTTAATCCTATCAATGTAGAAATATCACTAGAATAATCTGAACATATCCGCATTTGATCACCTACCATAATATTTTATTTTGAAAGATAACTCTTAATTATCCTTCAAAATTTATAGCTGAAATATAATATTACGATGTCGTTGATATCTTTTTTGGTTTGATAAAGGTGTTGTATCCGGTTACAATTATTGCAATATCCTTTTAAATAGAGTATGATATAACATATGTAAATTTATGAAAATAAGGGAAATCAGGAAGGAGCAAGTCAGCCATGAAAGGGTACCATTACATCAAAAGAGGAATTGATATCATATTAAGTGGGATGGCGATCGTGATTTTATCACCACTCCTTCTTTTTTTATGTATTGCGATCAAACTGGATACACCCGGACCGATATTATTTAAGCAGAAGCGTGTCGGCATCCACCGGAGTTTCTTCCAGATTTACAAATTCCGTACCATGCGGATTGACACACCGAAGGATGTGCCGACACATATGCTGGAGAATCCGGAGCAGTACATCACAAAGGTAGGAAAATTTCTGCGCAAAACCAGTTTGGATGAACTGCCACAGATTTTTAATATCTTCAAAGGAGAAATGAGTATCGTAGGACCGCGGCCGGCACTGTGGAATCAGGATGATCTGGTAGCAGAGCGTGAGAAATATGGTGCCAATGATGTGACACCGGGGCTGACCGGGTGGGCACAGATCAATGGCAGAGATGAACTGGAGATTCCGGACAAAGCAAGACAGGATGGCGAATATGTCAAACATCTGGGACCATGGATGGATTTGAAATGTTTTCTTGGCACAATTGGATCCGTGCTCATGCACGATGGCGTGGTTGAAGGTGGAACTGGCGAACTGAACAAAGTGGAAGAAGAGACAGAAGCACACAAAAGCGAAACAGCACAGAGCAGCGCAAAAAAGGAAACCATTGCAAAAGACACAGAAGAACGTGAAAAGGGCAGGAGAAAAAAGAAGATTCTGATCACTGGAAGCGGCAGTTATGTGGGAACTTCCGTGGAGGCATGGCTGAGACAATGGCCGGAGTACTACCAGATTGACACGCTGGATATGAGAACCCAAACATGGCGGACACACGATTTTTCTGCATATGATGTGGTTTATCATGTGGCGGGAATCGCACATGCAGATGTGGGACAGGTGACGGAAGAAGAAAAGAAGCAGTATTACTGTGTGAATACAGATCTGGCAGTAGAGACAGCCGAAAAAGCCAAAAAGGAAGGCGTGCAGCAGTTTCTCTTTATGTCTTCCATGATTGTATACAGCGGATGTAGAGAAAAGAAAATTACAAAAAATACAATTCCCAAACCATTGAATTTCTATGGAGACAGCAAATGGCAGGCGGATCAGAAAATACAGGCACTGGCAGATGAACGTTTTAAGGTTGTCGTATTGCGCCCACCGATGATTTACGGAAAGGGATCAAAGGGAAACTATCCACAGCTTGCAAAACTGGCAGGAAAGCTTCCGCTATTTCCGATTGTACATAATCAGCGTTCCATGCTTTATATAGAAAATCTGGCACAGTTTGTCAAACGGATGATCGACAACGAAGAGACCGGAGTGTTTTTCCCACAGAACGAGCAGTATATCAATACTTCGGATCTGGTGCAGATGATCGCTGTGGTAAAAGGACACCGGCTTGTGATGGTTCCAGCGACTGGCTGGATCATCCGGCTGATGAAAAAGATTCCGGGAAAAATTGGCACCCTGACGGGCAAAGCGTTTGGTGACAGTGTATACGATATGCAGATGAGTGAATATAAGGAAGAATATCGTGTGTGTGACTGGAAAGAGTCGGTAAGAAGGACGGAAGGATAAGAGCTGGAATGGGAAAATCTTGCATAAATAAAAGAATTAAAGTATGATACTACTGAAAAGATGATAAATAGCTTAATGGTATGCATTCGAAGGTTTAGGAGATAGAAAAGCGTGAGAATAGACAAACTGCAAGTGCACAATTTCAGAGGTTTTTCAGATACAGAAATAGTATTAAACGGAAAAGATGCCATTTTTTATGGAGTAAACGGAATGGGAAAATCGTCAATACTGGATGTCTGCAATCTTCTCTTTTCCAGAATTATGCAGGAAGCAGCACAGGATGAACAGATAACAGCTTCTCTTTTAGGAGAAAAAGATGTAAAAGTTGGAGAAGAAGAAGCAAAAATAACGTTGTTTCTTGAAGACCAGGGAAATAATTTTCACTATTACCGAAAAAGAATTCAGGGGAAAAATCTGCATAATTCCAAAGAACTGAAGAGAGTTTCGGAATATATTCGAAAACAGTATCTGGGAGATTATTTGGAAACAGAAGAAGAGTATGAAAACGATGACACGGAAACACCACAGAAAGAGTTTACTTTAAATAATGAAAATATTCCTGTTTATGTGTTTTATGGAGTTGACCGCTATAATGAAAAAACACGTAAATTGAGAAGGCGTTATACAGGAGCAGCAGGGAAGCTGGATGCGTGGAGAGATTCTGCATTTGGAGGAGTGATCAATTTCCGGTTATTTTTTGAATGGTTCCGGGGAAGACAGGAATATGAAAACAGTATACGAGTGGAAACGCCGAATGCAGAAGATCCACAGTTACATGCAGTAAAAAAAGCCATATTAAACGCATTGGGAGATGGATTTTCGGAAATTCGTGTGAAAGTAACAGAAGAAGATGCGGAACTTATTGTCATCAAAAAGGAATTGGAATTGGCATTTTATCAATTGTCAGAAGGAGAAAAAAGTGTAATCGCACTGGTAGGCGATCTGAGCCGGAGGCTGGCAATTGCAAATCCGAAGAGGGAGAATCCGTTGGAAGGGGATGGCATTGTGCTGATTGATGAAATTGATCTGCATCTGCATCCGAAGTGGCAGGAGAAGATTTTTCCGGCTTTACAGAATACTTTTCCAAATATTCAGTTTATTGTTTCCACACATGCTCCGAAAGTGCTGGAGTCTGTGGATGAAAATATACAGGTAATACGTTTGCATGAAGATGCAGAAACGCACCTGGTTTTGGCAGAACCGATGGAGCCGATGAACGGCTGGGATGTCAATACAATTCTGGAAGATTACATGGATACCGAAGTATATAACAGGGAGACTGATATACGTGAAATATGATAGAAATCTGGTCGCTACAATCATAGAAAACGAATTTTGGGATGACTTGTATAATGAAATTGACGATTCTGTTATGAACATGGAAGGTCAGGAATTGGATGAAGCGTTTGAGACATATGTTGACTATGCAGAATTGAATCAAATAGAAAATGTCAAAGTTGTCCGGGTAGAACAGGAAGAGGATGATACATGTACGATTGTGAGAGGCATATTGGAAGCTGATGTTTCTCTTGATGGTTATGTATATTTTGAAGGGGAAAATAATATGGTGAACAGTTCGGAAGGGCATGCGGACGAAAAGTTGGACTGTGTAATGCCTGACATGTTATGAGGTACACACAAGAACAAATATCGACAGCACTTGTATTACTAAAAGCGACAGGATCCCCAGACAAAGTTGTCCAAACCTTAGGGTATCCATCTGCACCAATGCTTTATCATTGGCGTAAAAAGTATCCTGAATATTACGATGTTCCAAATCAAAAGCATTGGAGACAAGCTCCAACAGAATTGAAACATGACGTAATTAAACGTTGCCTTATTAAGGGCGAGCCTGTAAAATTAGTGGCAGAAGAAATCGGATACACACCTTCCTTGATATATAAATGGATTAGGGAGTATCGGGAGAAGGGATGTTTTCAACCCATGAAAAAAACTACTGCCAACATTAATGTAAATCCAAACGATATCACATCTGCGGAAGATATCAATGAGCTTAAAGCTCAGATGCTTGATATGCAGATGGAAATAGATATTCTTAAAGAAACACTCAATGTATTAAAAAAAGACCCCGGCATCGATCAGACAGCTCTCTCAAATCGGGAGAAGGCAGTGATAATCGATGCCCTGAAAAATAAGTATTCACTGCCGGATCTTCTAAAAAAACTAAACCTTGCAAAAAGTAGCTATTATTATCAAGAAAAAACCATTTATGCAGAGGATAAATACTCCAATTTTCGCAAAAGAATCATACAACTGTTTCATGAAAATCGTGATATATTTGGTTATCGGAGAATTCATATGCTGCTTCATCGTGAGGGTATAAAAGTTTCTGAAAAAGTGGTTCGTCGTATTATGAAGCAGGAAAAACTAATTATCAGACGAAAACGCAGACAGAAATATAACTCCTATAAAGGTGAAATAACACCTGCGGTGGAGAATGTTATAGATAGAGATTTCCATGCTACAAAACCAAATCAAAAATGGCTTACTGATATCACAGAGTTTTCTATCAAAGCAGGAAAAATATATCTTTCGCCGATAATTGACTGCCTTGATGGTATGCCGGTGAGTTGGACTATAGGCACTTCTCCGAACGCAGAACTTGCCAACACCATGTTAAGGAATGCTATTGCTACACTTAAACCAAACGAAAAACCTATCGTACATTCTGACAGGGGATGCCATTATCGTTGGCCAGAATGGATACAGATAATGGAAGAAGCAAACCTTACACGATCCATGTCCAAGAAAGGTTGTTCTCCTGATAACTCTGCATGTGAGGGCTTCTTTGGTCACCTCAAAACAGAAATGTTCTATGGACATGACTGGGATGAATATAGCATTGAAGAATTTATCCAGGAGATAAATAGCTATATGGGTTGGTATTGCAAAGATAGAATTAAATCAACACTCGGAGGACTTAGTCCTCTAGATTATAGAAGGAGTATAGGCATAGCGGTCTAAAAAAATGTCCGCATGCCCGAAGTTACATTGGAATTCGAATTTCAATTTGAGCATCAGAATGGGAAAAATCGCCAATTTGTGTCCCGGGTAATTGCATAACTTATAATTGATAGAAGATATCATGAAGAATAAAAAATGGTGGAATCTGTAGAAACTGTGATAGGACAGATTAATAGAAAGAGTGGAGGTTTAGGGATGCCGTACGTGTCACCTGTTGTTGAAAATGATTTTAAAGACCGGTTGAACAAGTGCGTAGATATTATTAAAAATTCGAGTATCAAATATCAGAGTTTTGGGATTTTTGGAAGCTACGCGAGAAATGATTATAAGGCCAGCAGTGATATCGACTTTTGCATCATAGTTCCGGAAAAACCGGAAAGATGGATGATGGGAGCCTTGCGGGAAGAACTCGAGATGTTGCATGCGGATGTGGTTTTTGTAACACCGCAGTATTTCGAACATGATAATTCAAAGTTTACACAACAGTTAAGAAGAGATTATAAGGAGTTGAAAATATGATAAAGGCAAATTCTTATTATTCTATTGCGTGCAATGAATTCTGGTATTTAAGGGATGCAGTGTCACCTGTATACTGCAATCCGGCTGCAGCTTCGGCACAGCAAATTGCAGAAAAAATGTTGAAATCTGTGGCAGAACTGGTTTGTACTGGAATTGAAAAACTAATGACATCCCATAATTTGCGCGCCTTATACGATGAGATTAAAAGGGTGGATACTTCCTTACAATTAGAGAGGAAGGATCTGGCATTACTCAAAGACTATTATTATGATGCAAGATATCCGGGGGATAATTTTGTTATTGTGACAGTGGATGAGCTGCGTGAGGCATTGGAGATCATGCTTGACGTTGTAGAAGCTGTAAATTGCTGGAGAACGTCTCATGAATTGGAGATATTAATTGCTGATCCGAGAGGGGAGTTTCAATCAGCGATGAGCAGATTGAAACAGAAATTTTGAAATTATGTGAAAACTTATATACGCAGAATATTAATGCATTATTAAAAAATATGGAGCCATAGTTTCGGTAGAAGTGATAAAACCGGTTGGATGATAAGTCTGACTGGTTTTTTACATTGAGTAAGATAAAGGTTCGTGATATAATAAAAATAATATTTATTGGATTTGGGGTTACGGAAGACAGAGGACAAGGGAATGCATGTAGTTAAGGAACTTATCGATAATATATCATCAACAAGCCTGAATAGATTTCTTACCGAACAGAAAATTGCAAATGAGCAGAGGCTGTCTTTTTCGGATCATCGGGTTTTGCTAGAACAGCTCTGTCAAAATGGATTGATTTCTGTTGAGGATCTGAATGATTTTTTCTTTCAAGAATTATTATATGGTCATCATCGATTGATGCGCGTGTATTCATTAACTGCTTCGACCTGTCTGCGATTAAAGAGCAGGGATTCGTGGGGCAGACTTATGCGCAAATTCCAGATCCCCGATTGGGCGTACAACCAGATCATAGAAACGATTCCGCAGAAGGAAGACTCCACGAAGCTTGCAGCGATACAGGAAGAAAGAAGGAATGGAAATTTAATCAGGGTGCATCTGATTTTTGTGTTCTGCATGTTAAAAGATTCTGCCGGTCAGATCGAGGCGGAGTGTTCCTATCTTCCGGTAACTATTGACCTGGAACAGCGCTGCATGATTGTTAAAGTATGGAATCAGCATGGAATTATACAGGAGAGCCGTCCGCAGATTCAGCTTGATAAGATCTATAGTATAGTAGAAGAAACATTAGAACTGGAATTGGACAACAATAGAGAGGTTGATCCTCAGAATGTATTGTATGACATGAGCAAAGAATTGTTCAACCAGTTTTTTGAACGGCTTCCAAATATAAAAGAGATTGATGATAAGAGAGAGAGCCTTAGCAGCATTATCGATGCAATGTTACAAAATATTCCGTTACCAAAAGTATGCTGCAGGTTCTGTGTGCAAAAAATCTGGTTCGAAAAGAACTGCACTATAGCTGCCCACAATGCCATAGTCAGAATGTCTTCGTATGTGATGGATTTGCTGCTTCGTATCAATGCTATCACTGTCAGGCAATCCTGGAACCGGCACGGGTAGAAAACGAGGGGAGACCGTTTTACAGTGTTTCCAAGGATGACTTTATGCAGTATACAAAAGAGACGTATCCGGATATCTTTCATATGACATGCGAGCCGGAAAAAGAAATTATTCCATTTCGTCCGGTGGTTGTCGAGCAATCGGAAGAAAATGTTGCTCCGGTGACCGGGGATGACAAGGTAGAGATGGTAGAGGATAAAGATGAGAAAACGGATAATGACCTTGAGAAGCGTGTGGTTAGCTTGGAAAATGATAAAAAGGGGAAGAATCTGTTTTGGGCGATTGTAAAGATAATTGTATGGGTTATATTTATGCTGCTTGCCTCTTGGTTTGTCTTGTATGAAATGCTCGATATTTTTGTCTTTAAGGATCAACATGCCTTTCTGTATGAGATGTTTATGTTTGCAATGAAGGGAAGTGTGATTGAGACAAATGATTGGGGCGGTATATTTATAACTATCATTGGTGGAATATTGACTTTGGTGGTTGGTGGAATTGATGTATTGGGATGGAAGAAGATACATCAATATTACCATACTATAAAAGAAGAATTAATTAGTTGAGTATTTGGTGAAAGGAAAAGATGAAACGAGTTCTAATGCTGGCGTCCGTCGCCTCCATGATCGACCAATTTAATATGCCAAACATTGCATTACTGCAGAAACTGGGGTATGAGGTAGATGTGGCCTGCAATTTTATCGAGGGAAATACCTGCTCGGATGCGCGCGTCGCGGAACTGAAACAAAAACTGCAGGACATGCACGTGCACTGTTATCAGATCGATTTCGCACGGAATATCAAGCATATGGGACAGAACATGAAAGCGTTGTGGCAGGTGGAAGCACTGATGAAGCAGAATACCTATGAGTTTTGTCACTGTCACAGCCCGATTGGTGGTGTGGTCGCAAGGATTGCCGGACACCGGACGAAAACGAAGGTGATTTATACCGCGCACGGATTTCATTTCTATCAGGGGGCACCGGTTATGAACTGGCTGGTGTACTATCCGGTGGAGAAGATGCTGAGCCGATGGACGGATGTGTTGATAACGATCAATCATGAGGACTATGCCAGAGCAAAAAAGAAATTTCATGCTGGAAAAACCTATTATCTGCCAGGAATCGGAATCAATCTGGAGCGATTCCATGCGGGAGATGCACAAACAATCCAGCAGAAACGGCAGGAACTTGGATTGCAGCCGGAAGATGTGTTTTTGCTGTCTGTGGGAGAACTCAGTGATCGTAAAAACCATGTCGTTGTCATTGAGGCAATGAAACAGCTGGTTCAGAGACATTCGCAGCTGAGATATTTTATTTGCGGACAGGGAGAAAAAAAGCAGGAACTGCAGCAGTTGATCCGGAAATATCATTTGGAAGATCATGTGAAGCTGCTGGGATTTCGGACAGATGTGGCAGAACTCTGTCAGGCAGCAGATGTGTTTGTGTTTCCGTCCAAGCAGGAGGGACTTCCGGTAGCATTGATGGAAGCGATGGCTTGCGAGGTTCCGGTAGTGTGCAGAAGAATTCGGGGAAACACAGATCTGGTAAAAAATGGAGAAAACGGTTATCTGGTAAGCGCAGATCAACCGGAGGAATATATTCAGGCAATCGAAAAACTCCTGCGGATATGGAAGAATACGGAAGAAGTCCGGCAGATGAGAAAAAATAACTGTGCACGGATAAAACAATATAGTTTACAGAAGATTGACAAGATCATGGAGAATATATATCGCTAAATATTGCAAATTATGGGGATTATGGTAGAATAGTAGAGGTATTTTGCGAATTTGAGATAAAATCTGTATAGGAAAATAATTGATTATGAAACAAAAATCTTACTATTTAAAAATATTTCTGATTATAGAATGTGTATTATTGATTTTTTTGGGAATTTTTTATTTCTCGGCAGGAAGATCGTTATACGAAAGAGATTCCGATGGCAATGTTGCGGAATTCAATGCGACAAATGATGTAGGAGAACTTACGCAGGGAGCAACGGTAGAACAGATTTATACGTCCCAAATGGATTTACTGGATTCCATAGGTGTAATGGTTTCAGATTATGGAAAAAGCATCAATCACGGAGTTGAGATTCAGTGTGAAAATTTGTCTAAGGGACAGATACTTGCAAAAAAAACATTCTCAGCGGATGAATTTGAAGTAAATCAGTATGTTTATTTAAACATTGCAGATGGTGTAAAAGTTGATCGTGGAGATCAGATTAAGATTTCCTGTACATCCGATGGGGAAGCAGGGGATGCTCCGACCGTATTATATAATGTAGAAAACAAACTGGAAAACCCGGATGTCGCGAGAGATGCACAGTTTACTGTGAATGGAAATGTTGTTCCGGGAACAATGTGTATTGCGGTCAATGGGCGGAATTATGTCTGGACAGGTCCAAATTACTGGAAACTGGTATTACTTGCAGTTGTATTAGTGGCTGTCTTGTATGGAATTGAGTGCAGCCGCGACAAAAGGGGGAAGATAACAGTACTGTTTAACATGTTGTTTGTCCTCAAAAAATATAAATTCTTAATTAAGCAGCTTGTGAAGAGAGATTTTAAAGTACGTTATAAACGTTCGGTACTTGGCGTGTTTTGGAGCTTTCTGAATCCGCTTCTTATGATGATCGTACAGTATGTTGTATTCTCGCAACTGTTTAAAGCGGACATAGAAAATTATCCGGTATACCTGTTGAGTGGTACGGTTATTTTTAACTTCTTTAATGAAGGTGTGGGACAGTCTCTGACATCTATTGTGGGAAATGCACCGCTGATTACAAAGGTATATTTGCCGAAATATATATATCCGGTAACAAGAGTTTTTTCTTCGGGAATCAACTTACTGATGTCATTGATTCCGCTGATCATTGCAGCGCTTATTACAGGTGAAAAGATCACATGGGCTTTTTTAATGCTTCCATATATTTTGATTTGCGTCATGATTTTTACCATGGGATTCGGTATGATTCTGGCAGCTGCCATGACGTTTTTCCGGGATATGCAATTTTTATGGGGAGTGCTTAGCATGCTCTGGATGTATCTGACACCACTGTTTTATCCGATTTCGATTGTTCCGAAGCAGGTACAGGGACTGGTACTCAATAATCCGATGTACTATTTTGTCAATGCTTTTCGAACCATCATTCTGGAAGGGATTACACCTCGACCGGTTGTGTTCTGTCAGTGTACAGTGGTCGCACTCGTTATGCTGGGAATCGGAAGCTTGATCTTTAAGAAAACACAGGATAAATTTATCTTTTATATTTAGGAGGAATTGCAGAAAATGCCGATCGTTTCTGTGAAAAATATATCACTGAAATTTAAAATGGAACAGAACCGTGCAAATTCATTAAAAGAATTTTGTGTACGCTGGCTGAAACGGGATTTGAAGTCAGAGGATTTCTGGGCATTAACAGATGTTTCTTTTGATGTCGAAAAGGGTGATGTCATTGGAATTGTCGGACATAACGGAGCCGGAAAAAGTACATTATTAAAAGTGATTTCCGGAATTATGAAACCGACAAAAGGAACGATCGAAGCGTATGGAAACATTGTGCCAATGCTGGAACTGGGATCGGGATTTGATATGGAATTGTCCGGTAGAGAAAATATATATCTGAATGGTGCAATTCTCGGGTATTCAGAGGAATTCCTGAATGAAAAATATGATGAAATCGTTGCATTTTCCGAACTTGGAAATTTTATTGAGGCACCACTCCGGACGTATTCCTCTGGAATGCTTGCAAGACTGGCATTTTCCGTTGCGTGTATTGTGGAACCGGAAATTTTGATCGTTGATGAGATTCTGTCTGTCGGGGATGCTGATTTCCAGGAGAAGAGCCGTGCGAGAATGATGGAACTTATGACAGGTGGAACAACGGTATTTTTTGTATCGCATAGTTTAAAACAAATCCGGGAAATGTGCAATAAGGTTGTCTGGCTGGAACATGGAAAAATACAGGCGATCGGAAAAACTGAGGAGATATGTAATATGTACGAAGGGGCAAAGCATGAGTGATATAAAAATCCTTGTTGCAACGCATAAAGAATTTTATCGGCCGGAAAATCCACTGATTTTTCAGGTACAGGTAGGAAGTGCATTGGCAGATCATCATATAGAAGGAATTCTTCATGATGATGAGGGCGAGAACATTTCAAAGAAAAACAGATCCTACTGTGAACTTACGGCACAGTATTGGGCGTGGAAAAATCTGCAGGCAGACTATTATGGCTTTTTTCATTATCGCAGATATATGAGCTTCAAACAATATTTCCCCGTGACAAATGGCAAAATACAACTGAAGCGATGGACACCGTATTTGGAAGCGGATTCTCTGGAGAAAGATCTATCTCCTTATGATTTAGATGAGATGCACATGCGGCATGTGATTGAACAATATGATGTGATCACAGTGCTGAGTGAGCATATGGATGTGACGGCATATGAACAGTTTGGACAGTTTCACCGTATCAGAGATCTGGACCGTGCAATTGCAATCTTAAAAGAAATACATCCGGAACAGGCGGCGGCATGTGATGCATATATGCAATCGAAATATATTTATTTCTGCAATATGTATATTATGAAAAGGGAATACTTTCATGCATATATGAACTGGCTGTTTCCTGTTTTGGAGAAGTTTGAGAGCCAGACAGATTTTTCCGGATATAGTGATAAAGAAAAGCGTGTGACGGGGTATATTGCGGAGCGATTGTTTGGCGTGTACTATACCTGGTTAAAACAGCAGGGATCGGCAAAGTGTGCGGAGGTTCCATATGTGATTTTCCACCAGAATGTCCGTGAGTTTCAATTGGGCAAAAAAGGACCGATAATTAAGGTGGATATGAGGAAGGTCAATCAGCTGATACCGGCAGGAACTATGAGAAGACGTATGGTACGCAGACTTCTGAGAAAGGAATTATAGAAATGGAAATTCAATTACAAACAATTCTACAGCCTGATCCGGAAATCTGTGTTGAAGAAGCCCTGTATTTTCATAGAAAGGGAGAAGAGATATGTTTTGATGGATATTTCAATCTTTTTTATATCGAGAAATGGAAGCGGTATACAAGATTGGAAAAATTGCAGTTGTCTATCAAAACCGCAGGATATCAAATGCTTCGACTCTATCATAATCGGGAATGTGTTGATGAAATCAAGCTGGAAGAATCAAAACATGTGTATACCATAGAATTTCCATGGGAGAAATACACAGAAGGTGTTTTCTGGTTTTCTCTTGTGCCGGATGAGAAGTGTAAGATGCAGCAGATATCAGGATATTATATGGGGGTGTGTGAGGAGGTTGCACATGTGGCAATCGGGATTGATATCTGTACATATCGCAGAGAAGAATATGTCCTGCGCAACTTAAAGATACTCTGTGAGCGGGTATTGCAAAATGAAGAACTGCAGGTTTCGAAAGCCTTGTGGGGATACATCATTGATAATGGAAAAACATTGGATGCATATGAACCATTGCAGCAGTATTTAAAGGCGTGGCAGGCGAGAATTTCTGTTATACCGAATAAAAATGCCGGTGGAGCAGGTGGATTTACCAGAGGTATGCTGGAAGTTTTGGAAGATAAAGAAGAAAGACAGTTAACGCATGTCGTGCTTATGGATGATGATGCGGTGTTAGAGCCGGATTTGTTTGTACGCATGTATGGTTTTCTGTGTGTGGTGAAGCCGGAATGGAAAGATATCATTCTGGGTGGAACAATGTTTCGGGAGGATAAACCGTATCTGTTATTTGCGTCAGGAGAAACCTGGAGTAAGGGATTGATCAAGAATGCAAATAAAAATCTGGATGTGCGCGAATACGAGAATGCAACACGGGAAAATCTTATTACAACAAAATTGGAAAAAACGCTGTATTCGGGCTGGTGGTGCTGCTGTTATTCGCTAAATGTTATCAGGGAAGACAATTTGCCGATTCCGTTATTTCTGCATCATGACGATATTGAATTTGGATTACGAAACAGAGAGCATGGAATTGTATTTTTGAATGGAATTAGTGTATGGCACAGATATTTTGAAGATTTACCACCAGGAAGTAATTTATATTATGATATTCGGAATGATTTGATTGAGATTACACAGCAATATGATCGAAAAACAGCAAAGAAATATTTGTGGAGTTTTTATTGGAAACGTCTGGCGGTAAGAGTTGCAAGAAATAAAAAGGATGAAGTTTATTGGGCAATTCAGGGGGCAAATGATTTTCTGAAGGGATCGGAATGGTTATGGAAACAAGATCCGGAGCAGCTTCATAAGAAAATTAGAAATGTGGGGTATGATTGTATCATTCAGCGATGGTGTGAAAGTGTAAAAATTTGTTGTAGATTGTTAATCACCAGAAAAAAAGTGATTACGGATTACCAAACAAATATGAGTAAATATACAATAAAAAAAGCATGGATAAAATATTTGGGATTGTAATGCAGGAGGAATTAGATTTATGGAAAAGAAATTGCAGACTTTGATCTTTCCGGATAATGAAAAAGTTCAAAGACAGTGGGGAATTTATTATCGTGGAAATCGGTGTGTGCAGGGAAAAGATGATGTGAAGTTGTATATTCCCGCATTTGAAGTGATTGATTTTTCTACGTTTTTTAACGGATTTTCTTATAGAAAATGGAAAACATATACGAATTTAGGTGCTTTACATCTTTATATAGAAATGAAAGGAAATTTTGATGTAGAATTGGTGGGATATGATTATCATGGAATCCAGCCGGAACGTCACAGTTATGCAACCTATCACTATGAATTGGATAAAAAAGAAACCGTATGTATTGCATTTCCGGATGAATGTAAAGAACAGATGGTAGCATTTGAAATTCATCCATATGCAGATTGTGAGCTGTATGGTGGTTATTATACAGGAGAATACATGGAAAGTGATGTCAGAGAAGTGGAACTGGCACTGGCAACAACCACCTGTTTCAAAGAAGAATATATTATACATAACATGGAATTGCTGAAAAATGAAATCCTAGAATCGGATGATGAAATTAGCAGACATTTCTATATTCATGTAGTGGATAATGGAAGAACATTGGAACCGGAAAAATATAATTGTGATCGATTAACGGTTCATCCAAATAAAAACGTAGGAGGTTCCGGCGGATTTGCCAGAGGAATGATAGAATCATTGCATCAAGAGCCGAAAGCAACGCATGTGTTGTTGATGGATGATGATGTGATTATTTTACCGGAAAGTTTAAAACGAACATATACGCTGTTAACACTTTTAAAACCGGAACATCAGGGAAAGTTCATTGCAGGAGCAATGCTTGCAATGGAAGATATGTGTGTGATGCATGAGGATCTGGGAACCGTCCGTGCGGATGGAGAAGTGTGTCCGGTTCATAGAGATCTGAATGTTACGGAGTTGGTAAACTGCTTGAAATTAGAAGAAAAACGCCCGAAAGTCCGAAATGAGTTTGGAGCATGGTGGTATTGCTGTATGCCAAGGGAAGCGATTGAAAAGAATGGTCTTCCGTTGCCAATCTTTATTCGCAGTGATGATCTGGAGTATGGGTTGCGTTGCCATCCGGGATTTATCACGATGAATGGAATCTGTCTGTGGCATATGGGATTTACAAATAAGTTTAATCCGGCTATTGATTTGTATCAGGTATATCGAAATATGCTTGTTATACAGGCAACATCTGGTGTGTGCCAGGGAATTGATTTTATGGCATGGATCAAGCGACTGTATAAACAGATGATGCTGGAGTTCAATTACGGATCTGTGGAATTATTGCTTCGTGCTTTGGAAGATTATATGAGGGGACCGGAGTTCCTTATGGAAGATCATGGAGAGGCAATATTAAAAGAAAACCGAAAATTAGTTGAGACTTTGGTTCCGATTGAAAAATTTGAGGATGAGCGTTTCAAAGACATTGATATTCATATGGATAGAGTATATGATCCGGGAATCAGGAGTCGAATTACACATTGGATTTATAGAATTACTTATAATGGACATCGTTTTTGGCCAGAAAGAAAACTGAAGGATAAGCCAGAAGTGATAGGATACGATTGGTCTTATCAGCCTGGAAAACAAGCGCTTAGAAAGTATTTGTTAATAGTTAATCCGTTGCAGCAGACAATTGGATTAAGAACGATTGATCGGAATAAATTTAAAAAATTGCAAAAACGTTTTAAGCATGATTTAAGAGAATATTATCAAAGAAAAGATCAATTAAATAAAATGTATGGGGATGCATATAAAACATTTATTTCAGAGAAATTCTGGAAGACCTATTTGAGTCTTTAAGGATAGAGAAAGGAAAAGGGAATGTTGTAATAATAAACAGCATTTCAAGTATTAAAATGAGAAAAATACGTATACCAAGAAGCTTATTTGAAAAAATTGCGATTATTTATGTTATATGTCCGATAATAGTTTTTTTCTTTGGTTGGACAAAAATATATATTGCATTAGTTGCATCAGGATTACTACTTTTTAGTGTATTTAAGGTATTTAAAAGAAAGCTTTTGAATGATGAAATAATTTATATAGATTTTAAACTTCTTATTTTGATCATAGCAGTATTGGGAATATGGTGTTGGACTTCTGGAATTGGTGGATTTTTTGTTCAGAGATGGGATCATCATGCAAGAAATGCGGTTTTCAGAGATTTAATTTCATATGATTGGCCAGTTATATACAAAAAAACGGGAAATGGATTAGTTTATTATTTTACATTTTGGATGATTCCAGCACTTATAGGAAAAGTTGCGGGGTGGACAGCTGGTAATATTGCTTTGTTGATATGGAGCATTTGGGGAATTATATTGGTGTACCTCGGGCTTTGCTTTGCATTAAGAGCTATGACAGCAAAAAAAATGATGGTTATTTTGCTTATATTTATAACGTGGAGTGGGTTAAATATTCTTGGATTAGGAATTGCGGATGTTCTTGGAACAAATAATTTTAGTGTAGAAGGAGCGTATGGTTGGGCTGATTTCTTAGGAGGCTATCAATATACACCTAATACGGGATTAATGAAATGGGTTTTTAATCAGACAATTGTCCCATGGTTATTAACAACATTATTTTTATTAAATAAAGATGAGGTTTCATTGTATGCTTTTTGGGGAATATTAATGTTACCCTATGGTCCTTTACCATTTATAGGGATATTTTTAACTATGATTTTGTTTACTATAACGAAGTTAAAGAAAAGAAAGGTACTTTGTATTATTAAAGATGCAATTAGTATTGAAAACATATGTAGTGTTTTGGCTATTGTACCTATATTTTATTTCTTTTTTAAATGCAATGTGGCAGCAAACGGAGATGCAGCAAATGCAGGGTTCGGATTATATATTCCATTAAAGGAATATAATTACAAGTATTTTCTTGTACTTATATTGTTCGTTTTTTTAGAGTTTGGAATTTACTCTTTATTGATAAAAAATAAATATAAAAAGGATAAATTATTTTGGGTAGTGAATATTTTGCTGATATTAATTCCGAATTTTCGATTAGGATCAGGACATGATTTTTGTATGAGAGCATCAATTCCTGGATTATTTATAATAATGTTTTATGTTATTGATTACCTATTTAATGTAAAAGGGGAATTTTCTAAATGTTTAGCTGCTCAATGTTTGATTATAACTTTGACAATTGCTGGCTTGGGAACATTAGGAGATTATGGTATGGATATAAAAGAAATAAAAACGGCAGGTCATTTTCCGGTTGTTGCAGACGATGTTAAAACTTTTGAAGGACGTCAGGTGTATAATGATCCGGAAGTTTGGTATACTATTAATTTTTTGACACCAGATCCATGTGGCAAAACATTTTATAAATATTTTGCCAGATAATAAAGAGTACATTAGTATGCTATAAATGAACAAATTTAAAATATTGGGCAAATATGTCTACATTACAAAGACATATATTATTTGATTGGTTCAAGTGTATTTACACCACAAACAAGAAGAACTTATTTATGTACATTTTTCTTTATTTGCTCATTTGTAGTAGCATACACAATTTACGGAGAGGATAAAATTTAAATGAAAGAATGCATAAAATTATTGAGAGTAAAGCATTACATAAAAAATTTACTCATATTTATCCCAATGTTTTTTGGTGGTGTGATTTTTAATAAAGAAAAATTATTATGTGGAATATTAGGATTTATTGCTTTTTGTATGGTTTCGTCAGCAATTTATGTGATAAATGATTTGCAAGATATTGAGAAAGATCGCAAACATCCAACTAAAAAAAACAGACCATTGGCAAGTGGAAAAATAAAGCCACAACAGGGGATAGTATTAATGATTGTGTGCTTATGCATTGCAGGAATTATTTCTGTTATTTTGAAAAATTATAGTGCATTAGGTCTGATGATATTATATTTCATATTAAATATTGCATACAGTATGGGATTAAAAAATAAACCTATTATTGATATTGCAATTTTAGCATCTGGTTTTGTAATTAGAATATTTTATGGTGGTGCAATAACGGATGTTACAATATCAAAATGGCTTTATTTAGTTATTACAGTTGGAAGTTTATATATGGGATTAGGAAAGCGACGGAATGAATTAAAAAAACAGTCTGAAACGAGAGAAGTTTTGAAATATTATAATGTTGCCTTTTTAGATAAGAATATGTACGTATGCGTTGCTTTAACAAATGTATTTTATGCATTGTGGACACTTGAAATGCCAAACCCACGAATTAGTTGGACAATTCCCATTTTTATAATTTTGTTAATGTGTTATAGTTTGGATATTGAGGGAGATTCAGATGGTGATCCTGTTGAAGTGATATTGCATGATAAGATTTTGATTGGTTTGATTCTTATATACGCAATTTGTTTATTTACACTATTGTATTTGATATAAAAAGGAAATATAAGATGAATGTATATGATTTTGATAAAACAATATATAAAGGTGATAGTACTATAGATTTTTACATTTATTGCTTAAAAAAATATCCAAAAATTATATTTTGTCTTCCTAGACAATTAATTGCTGCAATAAAATATAAATTTAAAATAATTGATAAGACAAGATTTAAAGAAGAATTTTATTGCTTTTTAGGGAAAGTGTCAGATATTGATCAAGAAATAAAATGTTTTTGGGATAAAAATGGGGATAGGATAAAGGAATGGTATAAGGGAAAAAAGCAGGATGATGATGTTATTATTTCTGCTTCGCCGGAATTCCTTTTATCGGAAATTTGTAGAAGGATTGGAATCAGAAATTTAATCGCATCAAAGGTAGATAAAAAAACAGGAAAATATATAGGAATAAATTGTTACGGGAAAGAAAAAACCGAACGATTTTATCAAGAATTTTCAAATGGAATTATTGAGGAATTTTATTCTGATTCGTATTCAGATGAACCTATGGCAAAATTGGCAAAGAAAAGTTTTATTGTTTCAAAAAATATAATTAAGAAATGGTAAGAGAAGTATGGTTAAGAATATGGAAAATAAAAAGGATATATTTGACAGGATAATGGAACTTCCGGGTTTTCGATTTTTTCAACCACTTTATAAAAAATATAAGGAAATATTATTATATTTATTTTTTGGCTGTCTTACTGTGCTTGTAAGTATTGTGTCTTATGCAATATTTAATTTAATATTCAAAATTCCAGCACTTATCGCAAATATTATTTCTTGGATTTTGGCGGTTTTGTTTGCATTTTATACAAACCGTATATGGGTGTTTCGTGCATCCACAAATTCAAAAAGGGACTTTCTGAGACAAATGTTTTCTTTTTTTAGTGGAAGATTTGTAACCCTAATTATAGAGGAATTGATTTTGTTCTTATTTATTACAAATTTACATTATGGTAGTATGGAAGTTAAAATTGTGGCTCAAATTGTTGTGGTGATTTTAAATTATATAATAAGTAAATTATGGGTATTCAATAAATAAATCAATAATAGAAGGAAAGCAAGTTATGATTAAAAGAAATGAATATATTGATTATTTAAAAGGAATTGCTTCGATAGGAATTATTGCAATACATACTGCTTTTTGGAGTGGGCAAAGCTATACACCAGAATGGTTTTGGAACTTAACCCTCCTGCTTGATGTCCCTTTTTTCTTTTATTTGTCAGGATGGGGGGGACAATATTCAAAAAAGAGCATTGAAAAAATGTTGAAAAGTTTAGGAAAAATATGGATTAAATGGATTTATTTTATAACACTTGTATCAATACTTTGCGCCTTATCATATAAGTTGCCTTGGAGATTCCAAGGGGTTACAGATTTTAGGGATTTGATTAATAATTATTTCTTTAATGTCAGTATTCCGGGATTTTGTGTAATAGGTGGATCTGTATGGTATTTACCACATTATTTTGTTGTTATTTTTATCAATACTATTTTAATGTGTTTGATAGCAGAAAAAGAAAATGAAAAGAAATTAAAGTACATATATATGTTAATTCTTGGAATTGTTTTTTTATGGATATGTTATGGAAACTATTTCTTAGGATTAGATATACAGTATTTCTTGTTTTATAGTTTCTTTTGGATGTTGGGATTGAACGGATGTGGAAAAACTAAGAGATTTTCTCAATTTATTTCAGCTTTAGTTGTTGCAATATTAGGAATCGCTATATGGAGTTATTTACAAGGTTTACCACTATATGATTTGCAGTCCGCAAAATTTCCACCAACGATGAAATATGGGTGTGCTTCCATGATAGTAATTATTGTTGCTAAATATGTAGAAAAATATAAAAAAACGTACAATAAAGTATTGGTTCATATTGGTAGAAATGCCATATACTATTATTTTGCACAAGGTATAAGTAGTTCATTATGTTATATATGGGTTGATAAGATTCAAGTGCATAATTGGTTCATAAAATGGATGAGCATTTTTGGAATAAATGTATTAACAACAATATGTGTTGCTGAATTTTTGTCCGTGTCGTATAAAAAAATTGAAAATAAAATCATAGAATGTGTACAGGTGAAAAAGTAAAGTGCAGAAATAAAAGGGGTCTGACCCCATTAAAAAAATATAAACTTTTTAAATGGGGTACTGTTTGCCGATATTATGGTATTCGGAGCAGATGCATTTTTGCTGCATGTTACCACTACGCCAAGTGTGGCATATGTAGTCCGTGATTTCCCTGTCTACCGATCTTACGATGGGATGCGCGTGGGATGGATTATTCCAACGGAAGTACGTTTAATATTGCAAAGAGTGTGTTTGATGCGCTTGGTACCAAAACATATGTGTTTGGCAATGAGCTGGACGGTACCAACATCAATATGGGATGCGGACCGGTGTATTGCCGTGGATGAGAACGGTATGGAAGTGCACGGGGATTATATCCTGT
>ERZ773235.841-NODE-841-length-36279-cov-9.944816_pt1 | contig 36279 bp, 39 predicted proteins | sample MGYA00580522_ERZ773235 | MGnify/ENA primary metagenome ERZ773235 (study PRJEB29015, sample SAMEA2737797) | human gut metagenome | biome: human gut; feature: human-associated habitat; material: faeces | place: China | collected 2012 ...
CGTTGATCAGCAGGATGGATTTGTCGTTCTGGGGTACCAGCGAAAAGCTGGGCAGACGCAGATGGCCTTTCGTCTCGAAAAACTTCAGGAACATTTCCCGCAGCTCATTCAGACCGTGGTAGGGATGGCTCATAGTGTTTCGCTCCTTTTTATGATAAATTTTATTGTGCTTTGTAGATGGTTATTGCGAGCCGGTCAACAGACTGGCGCGGCAATCCTTCCTTTTTTACGGCAAATGCCGCGAAAATCAGCTTTCGCGCCAGCGCTGGGCCAGAACAGCCAGTTCATTCTCCAGATTTTGGAAGAACCGGGAGATATGCAGGCCGTCGGCCAGCGCGTGGTTGACGAACAGCGACACCGGCAGGGTGGTGCGGCCGTTTACCGTAATGTACTTGCCCCAGCTGATGCGTGGGTTGCTGTCATCGGGGCTGACCATGGGGTGCTCCAGCTGGGAGTAGTGGAGCCACGGCAGGCTGGACACAAAGAAGAAGGCTCTCGCGTCACCGTCCTCGGTCAGCGTGCCCCGCTCCAGGACCTCACGCTGCCGCCGCTGACCCAGGGCGATGAAATCGTCATAGGGCAGGTCGCCCTCCACCGTGCAGTAGACGTACACGCCGTCGGGTTTCATGGCGGTGTAGGAGGGGGGACACCAGTCGAACTCCACCACCGTGCCGCCCTCGAAGATGCGGCGGCGCAGCTGGGGCACGGCGTTGGCGGCGCGCGTCACCGCGTAGAGAAAACTGAGAAAGAAGGGCCGCTGTCCCTTGCGGGCCATAAAGTCCGTGATGTCGACCTCCGCCGTGATCCCGGCAAAGGGATAATCCATCTGTCGGAAATAGGCAAACTGCCCGCACCGGGGATCAGACGCCATGTCGATGATGTGATAACCCATGATTTCCCCTCCAAAAAACAAAAACGCCCCGCCCCACCTAGGGGCGAAGCGATGCTTCACGGTACCACCCTAATTAAACGGCGCAAGGCCGTCATCTCAGTCGTCCGGTAACGGGGACGAAACGTGCGGCTCATCACCGCAGGCTCGGAAGTGGCTGTACCGCCGGCCGGTCCCGAAGGGCTTGCACCGATACCCCTTCTCGCTCTGGGTGGCTGTGACGGACTCGTTTCCTCATTGCCATATGGAAGTTTGAATTTATTTTACCACATCTTTCAGCGTTGTCAACGGGGTTTTACCGTTTTTTCGGCGCGGAGAGAGACCGCGGCGAAAAAATGACGGCCGCCGGTGATCCGACGGTCGTCAGAGGGGATGTTACTCAGCGATTTTCTGTGTTTTCCACGGGCCGTTATGATAGAACAGCAGGGAGAGAACGGTAGCGATGCACCAGCCTACCGGCCATGCGCACCAGATACCTGTGGCGCCCAATGCCGTGCAGGAGAACACATAGGCCAGCAGCACACGCAGGATAAGGTCGGTGAAGGTAGCGGTCATGAATTTCTTCATTAACCCGGCTCCGCGCAGTACACCATCGGCCACCAGCTTGGCAGAGACCACAAAATAGAACGGGGAGAGAATCTTCAGGTAGATGATGCCGGTATCCACCGCCAGCTGTGTGGGTTCTTCCAGAAACAGCTTCAGCACCAGATTGCCGCCGAAGAAATAGAGCAGGAACAGGGGGAGACTTAGCATCCAGACCATTTTCAGGCCCACGCGGAAACCCTGACGGATACGCTCCGGCTTCTCAGCACCCAGATTTTGGGCGGTATAGTTGGAAATACCGTTGCCCAACGTGGTAAAGGAGGTGATAACCAGATTATTCAGCTTGACAGCGGCGGAATAGCCGGCCATGACCGGAGGGCCAAAGCCGTTGATGATACCCTGAATGATGATATTGCCAAGGGAAATGAAGCTCTGCTGCAGGGTGCTGGGTACAGCGATCACCACGATCTGGCCAAGGAGCTGCATGTCAAAAAGACGGGATTTTTCCGAGACCTCGATTTTGCCCAAGCGGCGGAACACCACGGTCATGGCCAGCAGACAGCTGATGCCCTGACACAGGAAGGTGGCCCATGCAACGCCGGCCACGCCCATGTTGAAACTTTTGACAAACCAGATGTCCACGGCGATGTTGGATAAAGACGAGGCAGCCAGAAAATAGAACGGCGTCTTGGAGTCACCCAGTGCGGAAAAAATGCCGGTGGCAATATTATAGAAGAACACAAAGGGCAGACCCCATGCGTAAATATCCAGATACAGCTTGGAGTCGGCAAAAACCTCATTGGGGGTGCGGATCAGGCGCAGCAGCATACCGGACCCCAAAATCCCTACCAGCATCAGCACGGCACAGATAATGGCGCTGAAAATGCAGGCGGTGTAGATGGCTGTTTTCATGGATTTGTAGTTTTTGGCACCGAAAAGGCGGGAAACCACCACGGAGCAACCCATGTTGCAGCCAAAAGCAAAGGCGATGAAGATCAGCGTGATCTCATAGCTGTTGCCGACGGCGGCCAATGCATTTTCACCAATGAACTTGCCGGCCACAAAGCTGTCGGCGATATTATAGAGCTGTTGGAAGATGATGCTGCCAAACAGCGGCATGCAGAAGCGCCAGAGCACGGATTGGGGATCGCCCACCGTCAGGTCCTTATTCATGGTCGGGTCCCTCGCTTTCATGGATTGCATCGATCACCAGCTGTACGCACTTGTCAATGCCGAAGCGGCTGGTAGAGAGCATCAGATCATAGCTGCCGGGATGCCCCCACATCGTATCGGAATAGAAATCAAAGAATTGCTTTCTCATGCGGTCTATATGCTTGATGCGATGGAGCGCCGTTTTTTCATCCAGATGGTTGCGCGCCATAACGCGGCGGATCTTATCCGCCTCGTCCGCATAGCAGAAAACGGACAGCCGCTTTTCGCGCGGCAGGATGGAGGAGGCGCAGCGGCCCACGATCACACACGGCCCCTGAGCGGCCAGCTTTTCAATAACGGTACGTTCTGCTTCGTAGGCCCGCTGGCTTTCCGAGTAAAATGTATTACCGATACCGGCTATATCCGCATAGGGGTTGCCGCTTAAAAACTGGATGCTGTTGATGGGGGATTCATCGGCCTTTACCAGAAATTCTTCGCTCATGCCGGAATCAAGCGCCGCCTTTTTGATCAGCAGCTTGTCATAGCAGGGGATTCCCAGCTGCCGCGCCAGCGTTTCGCCGATCTCGCGGCCGCCGCTGCCGTACTCACGGCCAATACAGATGATGCTCTTCATTTTGTCTCTTCTTTCTGTCGATTAAGGTTGTTTTTTAACACCTGAGGTATTATAATCGGAACAGCAATATATGTAAAATATCTTTTTTGCATTTGTGATATACGCATTTGATATATGAGGTGCTGCGATGAACGTGAACTATGAGTATTACCGTGTGTTCTACTATGTCGCAAAGTATAAAAGCTTTACAGGTGCGGCCAACGCACTGCTGAGCAACCAACCTAATATTACCAGAGTGATCAAAAAACTGGAGGAGGAGCTGGGATGCACACTGTTTGTCAGACAGCGGCATGGAGTGGCGCTTACCCCGGAAGGAGAAAAACTTTACAGCCATGTTTCCATCGCACTTGAACACATTTTGTGTGGCGAGGAGGAAATTGCGCGAGATCAAAGCCTACAGGCTGGTATCGTGACCATTGCGGCCAGCGAGATCGCGCTGCACTGCGTGCTGCTGCCGGCGCTGAAGCGCTTTCGCAAAGCACATCCTGGGGTGCGGATCAAAATACTGAACTACTCTACGCCGCAGGCGATCGACATTCTGAAAAAGGGTTTGGCTGATTTTGCCATCGTGACGGAGCCGTTTGATTTGCCGGCAGGGCTGTATGCCAATGCGCTGCGTGGTATTCAGGAGGTGCCGGTGTGCAGCACCGCTTTTTCGCTGACAACGGGAACGTCGCTGACGGATGAACAGCTGAAACAGTTCCCATTGATCGGTCTGGGAGAGAATACCAGTTCGTTTTCCTTTTATTCCGAGTTTTTCAGCAGGATGGGAATGTCTTATATGCCGGATGTGGAGGCGGCTACGGCAGATCAGATCCTGCCGATGATCAAATCGGAGCTGGGGATCGGCTTTGTTCCCACGGATTTTCTGGAAAAGGAGGATCTGGAAAGATTGATTATTTTGAAAATGGAGCCGCCGATCCCACCGCGCAGCGTCTGCATGCTGAAGCGGCATGGAGCGCCGCTGAGTGTGGCGGCTGCCGCATTGGAGCGAATGATACGGCAGTAGACGACGCTTTACAATGTTAAGTAAAAATGCTTGTCATATATTGTGATATCGGTTTTTCTCTTGCGAGATGAAGAAAGGGAGAGGAGATTTATGAATCAGGAATTGTTTTCGTACATTGCGGCCAGTCCCACCGCTTTTCAGGCGGTGGCCCACACGGCCCTGCTTCTGGAGCAGGCGGGGTACCGTCCTTTGCGTGAGAGCGAGGAATGGTCGATTGAGCCAGACGGGCGGTATTATGTGACGCGCAACGGCTCGTCGCTGGTGGCGTTTCGTCTGCCGCCGGAAAGGCCATGCGGCTTTATGATGACGGCGGCCCACAGCGACAGTCCAACGTTTAAGATCAAGGAAAACGCGGAGCTGCCGGGAGAAAATGGGGTCAGGCTGAGTGTGGAGGGTTACGGCGGCATGCTGTGCGCCAGCTGGATGGATCGCCCCCTCAGCATTGCGGGCAGGGTCATGGTACGGACGGAAAAGGGCGTTGCCATGCGTTTGGTTGATCTGAAGGAGCCGGTAGCGCTGATTCCTAATGTGGCCATTCATATGAACAGAGAGGCCAACAGCGGCACAAAATATAACTTTGCTGTGGATATGCAGCCACTGTACGGGGAAAAAGAGACATTTCGACACCGGATCGCCGCAGCGGCAGGCGTGGCAGAGGATGATCTGCTGACCCACGACCTGTTTCTCTATAACCCGCAGCCGGGCGTGATGTGGGGCGACTATATTTCCGCACCGCGGCTGGACGATCTGCAATGCGCGTTTGCGTCCCTGCAGGGGTTCCTGACGGCGGATGAGAGCCGCAGCGCCTGCGTATACTGCCTGTTTGACAACGAAGAGGTGGGCAGCCAGACCAAGCAAGGGGCGGCAGGAACCTTTCTGCGAGAAGCACTGGAGCGGATTTGCGATGGACTGGGAGTGACGCTGCGGACCATGGCGGCGGGCAGCTTCCTGCTGTCGTGCGACAATGCCCATGCGGTGCACCCAAACCACCCGGAATATGCCGACAGAAACCACAGCGTGCGGATGAACGGCGGCGTGGTGCTGAAATACAATGCCAGCCAGCGCTATACCACTGACGCGGTGTCGGCAGCGCTGCTGCAAACGGTATGCCAGCGGGCGGGAGTGTCCCTGCAGCGTTATGCCAACCGGCCGGATATGGCGGGTGGGTCTACGTTGGGCAGCATTGCCAACACACAGGTATCGCTGAACATGGCGGATATTGGCCTTGCCCAGCTGGCGATGCACTCGGCCTTTGAAACGGCGGGAGCGCAGGACACGGCATATATGGCGCAGGCACTGCGGACATTTTTTGAAGCATCGCTACAAATGGATGCGGATGGAACATACCGGCTGTGAATTTGAATAAATATCCCCCGGCTAGGCCGGGGGATATTTATTTTGCACAAAAAATTTTAAATACCCTCTTGACACACAATACTGTGTGACGTATAGTATAACGCGAAAGGGGGCATGAGTATGCTTGACCCACAGATGAAGCGGGGATTGCTGGAGGCCTGTGTGCTGTCAACGTTAGCCCGAGGAGATTCCTATGGCTATAAGATCGTGAAGGATCTGTCCGTGTGCGTGCAGGTGTCGGAATCCACCCTGTATCCCATACTGCGGCGGCTGGAGGGCGGCGGCGCACTGACGGTGTACAGCGTGGAACACAACAGCCGCCTGCGGAAATTTTACCATCTCACGGAACAGGGACGGCGGCAGCTGTCCGCCGCCGTGGAGGATTGGAAAGAACTGGAATCGATGTATGAATTTATCAGAGGAGGGCTGCGGAATGACCAAGGCTGATTTTTTACAATTGCTGGAGCGGGCGCTTTCTCAGCTTTCTGACGAGGAGCGCCGCGCCAACCTGGAATACTACAGCGAACTGCTGGATGATATGATGGAAGAGGGAATGAGCGAGACGGAGGCGACTGCCAAGCTGGGAAGTCCTAACCAGATCGCCCGGCATATTTTGCAGGAGATGCCGCTTTCCAAGCTGGTCAGCACCCGCATGAAGCCCAAAAGCGGCTGGACGCCGTTGGCGATTGTGCTGGCGGTGGTGGGCAGCCCTGTGTGGGTGCCGCTGCTGCTGATGTGCGCGGCGGTGGTGTTTGCGCTGTTTGTGTCCATATGGGCGCTTGGCGCGGCGGCGATAGCTGTTGTGGCGGGACTGGCGGTGGCCGTGGTAGCCGCACCTGTTATTGCCATCCGGGCGGCCGCGGTGACATTGCCGCTGGGCCTTTTGCTGCTGGGATGCGGATTGGTGCTGCTGGGACTGTGCGTCCTGGGCGGGTTGATGGCGGTGGAACTGTGCAGGCTGCTGTGGCAGCTGACGGTGTGGCTGGCGCATAAGATCAAGAGCCTGTTTATCCGAAAGGAGGAAGAGAAATGAAGAGGTCTGTCAAGATCACGCTGATCATAGCGGCGGCACTGGTAGGTCTTGGAGCGTGTCTGGCTGCGGTAGGCTTTGGTATGGGCGGGCGGCTGAGCCAATTGCGCGGCTTGCAGCTTGATCCCGCCACGGGAACGTGGCGGCAGACGGAGACCGACCTTGCAATAGAGGACGGCTATACCGGCGGAGAGCTGACGGTGCCGGCAGAGGGAATCACGGATCTGAGGATCGACTGGACGGCGGGCAGCGTGACGGTTTTGACCACAGACGATGCGGATGTCGTGGTCACAGAGCGTGTGGCGCGCAGTATCTCTGAGAAATATGCCATGAAGATCACGGCGGACGGAACGCTGGTAATCAGCGACGATAGCGATCCGCTTTCCAATGTGATGTCGAATTTTCCGGAAAGGAAGCTGACGGTGCGCCTGCCGCGCAGCGTGGCGGAGAATCTGACCACGGTACAGCTGAACGGCGTATCCGCCGATTTCAACGTGGGAATGCTGACGATAAAGGAGAATTTCACCTTTGACAGCACTTCCGGCAATCTGGAGACCGATTTCCTGACGGCGGACGGCGCCAGTGCGGCGCTGAACACCGTGTCGGGCGATGTAGATCTGGCGGGGAGCTTCCGACAAGTGACCGGAAGCAGCACCAGCGGCGACTATGATCTGGTGCTGCAAAGCTGCCCGGCGAAGCTGGATCTCGGCACCACCAGCGGTGATGTGGAGATAGAACTACCCCGCGGGACAGGCTTTACACTGCAATATGATACCGTATCCGGAGAGCTGGAGAGCGACTTTGCCATGAAGCGGAGCGGTGATACATCCTTTATCTGCGGAAACGGCGGGGGCAGCATCCATGCAGAGACCACCAGCGGAGATCTTTCGCTGGAATATGCGGACTGAGGAAAAGAGGGGGGACGCTCCCTCTTTTCTCTTGCACAGAAATGGGATACGACGTATAATAAATAATAACAAAAACCATCAACAAACAACGGAGGACGGCTTTATGTACGAGAACGGAAAGATCTATATGGGTCTGGCGGGAGATAAGCGGGTGGAAATGGCGCTGAATATGTGCAACCGCCACGGACTGATCGCCGGGGCCAGCGGCACCGGCAAGACCATCACCATGAAGGTGATGGCGGAGTCCTTTTCCGATGCGGGCGTACCGGTGTTCCTGTGTGACGTGAAGGGCGACGTGGCGGGTATCTGCGCGCCCGGCGTGAGCAGCGAGGGTATGGAGAAGCGGATCGACAAGTTCGGTATACGGGATGCCTTTGCCTATAAAGCGTATCCCACCACTTTCTGGGATATTTATCAGGAGGGCGGCCACGCTGTCCGCGCCACTGTCAGCGACATGGGGCCGGAGCTTCTCAGCCGGATCCTTGGCCTGACAGCGGTGCAGGAGGGCATCCTGCACATCGTATTCCGCATTGCCGACGACAAGGGCCTACTGCTAATCGACCTGAAGGATCTGCGCGCTATGCTGACCTATGTCAACGAGCATCGCGCCGAGTACATGATGACCTATGGCAACATCACGCCCCAGTCGGTGGCGGCCATCCTCCGGGCGCTGCTGCCGCTGGAGCAGCAGGGCGGCGAGCTGTTTTTCGGCGAGCCGGCGCTGGATATCCACGACTGGATGCGCACAGACGCCGATGGCCGGGGCATGATTAATGTACTGGACTGCGTCAAGCTGGTGCAGAACCCCACCCTGTATGCCAGCTTCCTGCTGTGGATGCTGTCGGAACTGTTTGAGAGCCTGCCGGAGGCCGGTGATATGGACAAACCCAAGCTGGTGTTCTTCTTTGATGAGGCTCACATGCTGTTCCGTGACGCACCCGCCGTGCTGCTGCAGAAGATCGAGCAGACGGTGAAGCTGATCCGTTCCCGCGGCGTGGGCGTATACTTTGTCACCCAGAGTCCCGGCGATATCCCCGACACCGTGCTGGCGCAACTGAGCAACCGTGTACAGCATGCCCTGCGGGCCTATACGCCCGCTGAGCTGAAGGCTGTGCGGGTAGCGGCGCAGGCTTTTCGGGCCAATCCCGATTTTCAGGCGGAGGATGCTATCATGGAGCTTGGCGTGGGCGAGGCGCTGACCTCTTTCCTGGATGAAAAGGGTGTGCCCGCCATGGTGGAGCGCACGAAGATCATCTGCCCGCAGAGCTTGATGGCGCCGCCGGAGCCGATGGTGCGCGCCAAGGTGATGATGCACGACGGCATGGAGAAGTACGACGATTTTGTGGACAATGTGTCTGCCTATGAGGTGCTGACGGAGGAGGCGGAGAAGGCCGAGGCCGCCAGACAGGAAGAAGCCGACCGCAAGGCGCGGGAGAAAGCGGAAGTCGAGGCGGAGAAGCAGCGCCTGAAAGAAGAGGAGGCCGACAAAAAACGGCAGCAGAAGCTGGCCGATGAGGAGCGAAAGCGCCAGCAAAAGCTGGAAGATGAGACGCGCCGCCGCCAGCAGAAGCTGGAGGACGAGGAACGGCGCAAGGCGGAACGCCGGATGGAAAAGGCGGAGGCGGAAGCCAAGCGTAAGGCAGAGCGCCGGCAGGCCAAGATCGAGTCGCAGCTGATCTCCGCCGGCGGCCAGATCCTGAAACGGGGACTGCTGGGCGTGCTGAAAAAGCGGTAATGACCGCAAAGGTGATGGCCGTATGAAAGCCGCAAAATGCAGAATGTGACAAGAAGTGAGCGGCGTATTCAGGCACGCCGCTTGCTTGTTGCCGTGTATAACAAAATAAAACGGCGAAATTTTGCCTGCTTTTGGCGCTTTTTGGAAAAATTCGAGTCGCATATGCACAAGCGCAAGGTATAATAAGGCTGATTCGCTAAGATGCTGCGAATAAAGCCGGCGTATATATCAGCGATGGAAGAATAGCGTCTTCCGAAACGCTGTATCGACTATGCCGATAAAGGAAGTGCCTGAGATGAAAAGATGCCTTACAATAAATAGCGGCGGCGCTGTTGGTGGCGCTGCTGATAGAGGCGGCCCGCAAAGCGGAAAGTGCCAATGTTGCCAAAACGAAGTTTTTGCAGCGCATGAGCCATGATATCCGCACGCCGATTAACGGTATCCGCGGCATGGTGGAGATCGGGGAGCATTATAAGGATGACCCCGAAAAGCAGGCCGAGTGCCGCCGTAAGATATGGGACACCTCAGGACTTCTGCTGGAATTGGTGAACGAAGTGCTGGACATGGGCAAGCTGGAGTCTGGCGAGGTAGTGCTGGAGGAACGGCCTTTTAACCTGACGGAGCTGCTGGAATCCGGATTGCTGCTGAGAACCATCAAGGAGCAGATTCAGGCACGAAGGTGAAAAACGGTATTTTTGACCGCACTTTTGACTGTGCAACAATAAAAAAGACAGACACATGGCGTTTTCCATGTGTCTGCCTTTTTTGCGGTGGGGTTACTGAATGGAGGGACGCCGGCATTCATCGGTGATCTCACGCTTGAGCTGCTGTATGGAAGGACTATCCGGATCCCGCGGGTAAGGCATGTGCGACAGGTCGAATTCACGGATCGAGCTGTCGGGGTGCATGACAATAATCTTTTGCCCCAGGAGCAGCGCTTCTTCCAACTGGTGGGTGACGAGGACGATGGTGCGGGGCATTTGCCGCTGGATCTTCAGCAGCTGCGATTGCAGTTCGCCGCGGGTGAGAAAGTCCAGCGACGCAAACGGCTCATCCATCAGCAAAAGCTCCGCCTGACCGGCCAGCACCCGGGCAAGTCCAAGACGCTGCTTCATACCCGTAGACAGCTCGGCGGGCGTCAGATCGGCATAGTCCGATAATCCCACCAGATCAACAAATTCGCTGGCTTTTTCATAGCGCTCCTCCGGTGTTTTGCCGACACCGCAGGCCATGGCCACGTTGCGCTGGACATCGGTCCATGTGATCACATAGGGATCAGGACTGAGCATGGCGCTATGCCATCCCTCAGGGATCAGTATCTGCCCGGCGTCAGGCTGTTCCGTGCCGGCCAGCAGCTTCAGCAGCGTGCTTTTGCCGCAGCCGCTGCGGCCTACGATCACGCTGAGCTGCCCTGTGGGAAAGGAAACGGACAGATCCTTCAGTACCCGGCGGGTCCGGCTTTGCCGGGACTGCCCGGTCAAAACCACTTCTGTACTGTACGTTGTGTAGGATTTATCAATGTGCTGAAGGGTGATTGCTTCCATGGAGCGGCCTCGTTTCTATATATTTTGTGTAAGGTATTGTACCAGACATACCGGATGGATACAAGTCCTGTGGGGGTTTTCTGTGGAGGTATGGGGCGAATATGGAAAGACTGTACCGGAGAGAGCGTTTTCCGTTATGGATGAATCATCTTTTTTCAAATGATTTTTCGATTATGAATTGACCGACCGTGCTATATATAGTAAAATGAAAAAAAGTCAAAGGGATTAGCTTTGACTTTCGGAATCCTGAAAACTGAAGTGCGATAAAAATCAGCAATACATAGAAAAGGAGAAACAGAAATGGGACTGATTAAAGCAGCATTGGGCAGCGTGGGCGGTGTGATGGCCGACCAGTGGAAGGAATACTTCTATTGTGAGGCGCTTCCGGAGAACGTCATGGCCGTCAAGGGCCAGAAGCGCGTCTCCGGCCGCAGCAGCAACAAGCACGGCAGCGACAACGTGATCTCCAACGGCAGCGTCATCGCCGTGGCCGACGGCCAGTGCATGATGATCGTGGATCAGGGCCGCATCATCGAGGTCTGCGCCGAACCGGGCGAGTTCACCTACGACATGTCTACCGAGCCGTCCCTGTTCACTGGTAATCTCAAGGGCAGCATCCGCGCTGTCATCGACAATATGACCAACCGCTTTACCTTCGGCGGCGAGCCTCCCCAGGATCAGCGGGTGTACTACTTCAACACCAAGGAGCTGATGGGCAATAAGTACGGTACGCCGTCTCCCGTGCCCTTCCGGGTGGTGGATCAGCGGGCCGGTATCGACATCGACGTGGGCATCCGCTGCTTCGGCGAGTACAGCTATCACATTGCAAACCCCGCCCTCTTTTACACCAACGTGTGCGGCAACGTGGCCGAAGCCTACACCCGCGACAAGCTGGACAGCCAGCTGAAAACCGAGCTGCTGACGGCGCTGCAGCCCGCCTTCGCCAAGATCGGCGAGAACGGCATCCGCTACTCCCAGCTGCCCGGCCACACCATGGAGCTGGCCGACGCCCTGAATGAGGTCCTCAGCAAGAAGTGGCGTGACCTGCGGGGTATCGAGATCGTTTCCTTCGGCGTATCCAGCGTGACGGCGGACGAGGAAGACGAGAAGATGCTCAAGGAGCTGCAGCGGAACGCGGCCTTCATGGATCCCACCCGCGCTGCCGCCCATCTGGTGGGCAGTCAGGGCGACGCCATGAAGATGGCGGCCAGCAATCAGGGCGGCGCGGCCATGGCTTTTATGGGCATGAACATGGCCGGTCAGGCGGGCGGCATGAACGCCCAGAACCTGTACGCCATGGGTCAGCAGCAGGCCGCCCAGCAGCCTGTACAGCAGGCCGCTCCCGCCGGCTGGACGTGCGCCTGCGGCCACGGCGGCAACACCGGCAAGTTCTGTGCCGAGTGCGGCCAGCCCAAGCCCGCCCCCGCCGGCGAGTGGAAGTGCGCCTGCGGCGCGGTGAACACCGGGAAATTCTGCGCTGAATGCGGCCAGCCCAAGCCTGCCGCTGAATGGACCTGCTCCTGCGGTGCCGTCAATAAGGGTAAGTTCTGCGCCAACTGCGGCAGCCCCCGGCCGTGATCGGCGGGATGTGTGAAAGAGAGGAGAACGATTATGCGCTATATTGATTATTACAGCTACTACTATGAATACAGGACACCGGCCAGTCCCCTTGCTACCATCATCTCTCTGGCGCTTGGTGTGCTGCTGATCATGGCAATGTGGATGATCTTTAAAAAAGCCGGGAAACCCGGATGGGCCGCTATTGTGCCGTTTTACAACATCTATGTGGAGTATGAAATCACATGGGGCAGCGGTTGGCGGTTTTTGCTGCTGCTGATCCCGATCTATAACATCATCCTCGCCATCCAGACGCAGGTGAAGCTGGCCAAGGCGTTTGGCAAGAGCGGCGGCTTTGCTGTGGGACTCATTTTCCTGCCCTATGTATTCAATCCCATTCTGGCTTTTGACGGCTCGACTTATCTGGGGGTTCCCGGTAAGGGCGGCAGCTATCAGCAGACACGGCAGAACAGCGATTATGCACCGCGCCGGGAGGATTATGCTCCCCGGAGCAGCGATTATCAGCAGGAGGGAAACCGGCAGGAGACTCGTGATACCGGCTTTAAGGTGACCCACTGCCCCAACTGCGGCGCCAGAGTGAACGGCGGCAAATTCTGCGAAAATTGCGGTAAACCCCTGTAAGCGGCGAAAAAGAAAGAAGAAAACGGGAGGAGAGAACATGGCATCCCAGATTACCAACTATAAATGCCCGGCCTGCACGGGGCCGCTCCACTTTGTGGGGGCCTCCGGCAAGCTGGAGTGCGACTTCTGCGGCAGCAAATATGATGTGGCGGAGATCGAAGCGCTGTATGCCGACAAGGAGGCTAAGGCTGCGGAAGCCACGGAGCGGGTCAATGACAAGGCGGAACAGAATCGCCGGAAGATGGCGGATATGGAAGCGGAGGGATGGGATACCTCGTCCCTGAACAGCGACTGGGGGGCGGAGGCCGACGGCATGAAGGCCTACAACTGCCCCAGCTGCGGTGCGGAGCTGATCTGCGACGCCTCCACCGCCGCCACTTCCTGCCCCTACTGCGGCAATCCCACCGTGGTGCCGGGCCAGTTCAGCGGTGCGCTGAAGCCTGACTATGTCCTGCCGTTCAAGCTCAGCAAGGATGATGCTGTCGCGGCACTGAAAAAACACTACAAAGGAAAGCCTTTCCTGCCCAAGGCTTTCACCAAGGAAAACCACATTCAGGAGATTCAGGGTGTGTACGTTCCTTTCTGGATGTTTGACGGCATGGCGGAGGGTACTGCGGAGTATGAGGGTCTTATCAGCCGCAGCTTTGAGTCCGGCGATGAGGAGGTCACCCAGACTGACCACTATGAGGTGCGCCGGGGCGGCAGCATCGCATTTGAAAAGGTACCGGTGGACGCCTCCAGCAAGATGCCAGACGACCATATGGATTCCATCGAACCCTATGACTATAAGGATCTTAAGCCTTTTTCCACCGCGTACCTGCCGGGTTTTCTGGCGGATAAGTATGATGTCTCCGTGGCTGACAGTCAGGAGCGTGCCGATGGGAGGTGTGCCTCTTCGCTGGAAATGGCGCTGCGCCGCACGGCAGATCAGTACGACAGCTGCATTCCGTTGAATCAGGATATCCGCCTGAAACGAGGTAAGGTGCACTACGCTCTGCTGCCGGTGTGGATGCTGCATACCAAGTGGAACGGCAAGGATTTCCTCTTTGCCATGAACGGCCAGACCGGCAAGCTGGTGGGCGATCTGCCCACGGATATGGGCAGGTTCTGGAGTACATTCGCCGCCATTGCCGCACCGGTTACCGCGCTGACAGCTTTGATCATGTGGCTGGCGTAAAGGAGGGACGACGGATGAAAAAGAGATTTCTGACCCTGTTTCTGGCGCTGCTGGCGGCGCTGGTGCTGGCTGTCCCTGCGTGGGCGCAGCAGCAGCCGGGCGATGCCTTTGTCTACGATACGGCCGGATTGCTGACAGATGACGACCGGTCGGCACTGGAGTCTATGGCCGACCAAATTTCCTGGCGTTATAATTGCGCGGTGTACATTGTCACAGTGGATGACTATGAGGTGTATGACAGCGATATTCACTATGCCGCGGTGGCAATCTATGACGGCAATGATTTTGGCATCGGCGAGAACCGCGACGGTATCATGCTGCTGCTGAGCATGTATGACCGCAGCTATGACCTGTTCGTCCGGGACGGGGGTACGGCCCAGTACGCTGTCAGCGACTATGGCCGCAACCAGATGAAAGAGGTCTTTCTGGATAACTTCGCGGATGACGACTGGCGGGGCGGCTTTGAGGACTATCTCAATGCCTGCGCCGAGTATCTGGATCTGGCTGAGCAGGGTCAACCTGTGCAGAAGTCGTTTGGCAAGGTGATTTTACCGGCGCTGGCGGTAGGCTGCGGCGTGGCGCTGATGATCTGCCTGATGCTGAAGGTCAAAATGAAGTCTGTTCGTAAGGGCGCGGAGGCGGATTCCTATGTTACCGCCGATGGACTGAATCTGGCAGAGCGGTATGACCGCTATACCCACACCACGGAGACCCGCCGAAAGATCTCTAATGACAGCGACAGCGGCAGCAGCGATCACTCCGGCGGCGGCGGATCCAGTACCAGCGGACATTTCTAAGAATACAGATTTACGGCAAAGAGGCGGAGACATTTTGTCTCCGCCTCTTTGGCCTGCCCGCGTGCCAACGGTTTATGCGGTATACGGGGATATCTCGAAAAAAACAGAATAAAGGACTTGCAAAAACTGGAAATCCATGGTATTATCGGTCTGTCAACAGGGGAGCTCGCAGAAGCGGGCTGAGAGTGGGTTGTATTGCCCTGACCCTTTAACCTGATTTGGATAATGCCAACGTAGGGACATACCGTCGCGGCGCGTGAGAAACGTAATGCGGATATGCTTTTATTGGCATATCCGCATTTTGTATTTGCAAGGAGTGTTTTTTATGCTGGGAACTTGTCTGGATCAAGTGCGCAAGACCGTGCCGCTGGTGCACAATATCACCAATTATGTGACTGTCAACGATGTGGCCAATATTCTGTTGGCCTGCGGCGGAAGTCCGATTATGAGCGATGAACCGGAGGATGTGGAGGATATTACCACCATCTGCGGGGGACTGAACATCAATATCGGCACCCTGAATCAGCGCAGCATTGAGGGTATGTTCCGCGCCGGGAAAAAGGCGGCGGAGCTGGGCCACACGCTGCTGCTGGATCCCGTGGGGGCGGGTGCTTCCGTGCTGCGCACCAACACCGCGGTGGAACTGATGAAGGAGCTGCCTTTTACCGTGATTCGTGGCAACATTTCCGAAATCAAGACGCTGGCACTGGGCAGCGGCACCACCAAGGGCGTGGACGCCGATGTGGCCGATGCGGTGACGGAGGCCAATCTGGATGCGGCAGTAGCGTTTGTGAAGGAGTTTGCCCGCAAGAGCCATGCCATTGTGGCGGTTACCGGCGCAATTGATCTGGTCAGCGACGGCGAGCGCTGCTATGTGATTCGCAACGGCCGGGCGGAAATGGGAAAGATCACCGGTACCGGCTGCCAGCTGTCCGGCATGATGACGGCTTTTGTGGTAGCAAACCAGGAGCGCAGGCTGGAGGCTGCGGCTGCGGCGGTGTGTGCCATGGGACTGGCCGGTGAGATCGGCTGGAGCCATATGGCGCCGGGCGACGGCAACTCCACCTACCGCAACCGTATTATCGACGCCATCTACAATATGGATGGGGCGGCGCTGGAGAAAGGAGCCAGGTATGAAGTGCGCTGAAAAGGATCTGCTGCTTTATGCGGTGACGGATCGGCATTGGCTGAATAACCGCACGCTGACCGATGTGGTGCGTGAGAGCCTTGAGGGCGGCGTGACCATGCTGCAGCTGCGGGAAAAGACGCTGGCAGAGCCGGCTTTTCTGGCGGAAGCAAAGGAACTGCAGGCACTGTGCCGTGAGTATCACGTGCCGTTTATTGTCAACGACAATGTGGATATCGCGCTGGCAATGGATGCCGACGGCGTTCATGTGGGGCAGAGCGACATGGAGGCACTGGATGTTCGTGCCAAGCTGGGGCCTGGCAAGATCGTTGGCGTATCGGCACAGACCGTGGAGCAGGCGCTGCTGGCGGAAAAGCACGGCGCGGATTATCTGGGGGTGGGCGCAGTGTTTCCCACCGGGTCCAAGGATGATGCGGATGATGTATCCTATGACACACTGAAAGCCATTTGTCAGGCTGTGTCCATCCCAGTGGTGGCCATTGGCGGCATCAGCCGCGACAATGTGGCACGGTTGGCGGACAGCGGTATCTGCGGCGTGGCGGTGATCAGCGCGATCTATGGCGCACCGGATATCAGGGCCGCTGCACAGGAGCTGAAGGCCGCTACAGAGAGGATGCTGAAAGCATGATCCGGGGTGCGATATTTGATCTGGACGGTGTACTGCTGGATTCCATGGCCATCTGGAATGATCTGGGGGCACGGTATTTGCGCAGACAGGGCATTGCACCGGAAGCGGGCCTGAATGCCATTCTGTTTTCCATGAGTATGGAGCAGGGGGCGGCCTATCTCAAAGGGCATTATCCGCTGAACGGAAGCGAGGCGGAGATTCTGAATGGGATACAGGATATGCTGCGGGATTTTTATTATGACGAGGTTCCGGCCAAGGCGGGCGCCGGGGAGACGCTGGCACTGCTGCAGGGCCATGGCATTCCCATGGCGGCGGCGACATCCAGTCCCCGCGGACATGTAACGCATGCACTGGACCGGCTGGGACTGCTGCCCTATATCAGCACGATCTTTACCACCGGCGAGGTGGGGAGGAGCAAGCATGAGCCGGATATTTATCATCTGGCGGCACAGGCGCTCCATACGGTACCGGCGGAGACGCTGGTATTCGAGGATTCCCTCTATGCCCTGCGCACCGCCAAGGCGGCGGGTTACCGCACGGTGGGATTGTATGATGCCGACGGCGAAGCGGATCAGGAGGGACTGCAGACGGCGGCGGAGATCTATCTTATGACGCTGCAGGATTTCCCTGCCGCGTGGGAGCGGCTGAACCGGACGTGAGGAGCCGCGGGATATTCAAAGAACACTGTCTGCGGACGGAATAAAAATAAATTGCTGCAAAGGGCCGTGCCTTTTGCGTGATTGAGCGGTGCATTGGGGGCACCACCTTGCATCGCGATAGAAAACTGTGCTGTAAAAAAGAGAAAGGAAGTATTACCCATGAAAACAGCATTGACCATTGCTGGAAGCGATTCCAGCGGAGGCGCCGGTATCCAGGCAGATATCAAGACCATGACCGCCAACGGCGTTTACGCCAGCTGCGCGGTCACGGCGCTGACTGCCCAAAACACCACCGGCGTCACAGACATTCTGGAGTCCACGCCCCACTTTTTGGGAGAGCAGCTGGACGCGGTCTTTACGGACATTTTCCCCGATGCGGTGAAGATCGGCATGGTCTCCTCCGCGGCGTTGATCACAGTGATCGCGGACAGGCTCCGCCGGTACAGCGCCAAGCATATCGTGGTGGATCCCGTGATGGTGGCCACCTCCGGGGCAAAGCTCCTGCAGGACGACGCCGTGTCGGCTCTGACGGAAGAGTTGCTGCCGCTGGCGGAGGTGCTGACTCCCAACATCCCGGAGGCGGAGATCCTTGCCGGCATGACCATCACCGATGCTGCGGGAATGGAGGCCGCCGCCCGCGCGATTCATGACAAATACGGCTGCGCCGTTCTGTGCAAAGGCGGCCATCAGGTGAATGACGCAGATGATCTGCTGTGGCGTGATGGAGGCGAAAAGTGGTTCCGCGGCAAGCGCATTGACAATCCCAATACCCACGGCACCGGATGCACGCTGTCCAGCGCCATTGCCTCCAATCTGGCGAAAGGCTATGATCTGGACACGGCGGTGGAACGTGCCAAGGCCTACATTTCCGGGGCACTGGCGGCCATGCTGGATCTGGGAAAAGGCTCCGGCCCCATGAACCATATGTTTGCGATGAAAGGAGAGTTTGCGGAATGAAAAAGACATCAACCTTTCAGAATGCCCTGATCTGGTTCGGGGCAGGTGTTTCACTGGCAGAGATCCTGACCGGAACGGCTTTCGCGCCGCTGGGCATGGCTAAGGGGCTGCTGGCGATCCTGATCGGTCATGTGATCGGCTGCGGGATGATGCTGCTGGCGGGTCTGATCGGCGGCCGCACCGGCCGCAGCGCCATGGAAACGGTGAAAATGAGCTTCGGACAGAAGGGCGGACTGCTGTTTGCGCTGCTGAACGTTTTGCAGCTGGTGGGTTGGACGGCTATTATGATCTATGACGGCGCGCTGGCCATCGGGGGTATTTTTGACATTGGACGCTGGGTCTGGTGCCTGGTCATCGGCGGACTGATCGTGCTGTGGATCGTGGTGGGCATCACGGATCTGGGATGGATCAACAAGGTGACTATGGCGGCGCTGTTTGTGCTGACACTGGTGCTGTGCAAGGTGATCTTCTTCTCCGGCAGCGCCATGGCAGCGCCAGACGGCGAGGGGATGAGCTTCGGCGCGGCAGTGGAGCTGGCGGTGGCCATGCCGCTTTCGTGGCTGCCGCTGATCAGCGACTATACCCGTGAAGCGGAGAAGCCTTTCCGGGCCACAGTGGTCAGCGTGGTGACCTATGGCCTGGTATCCTGCTGGATGTATGTGATCGGCATGGGCGCGGCTATTTTTACCGGGGAATATGATATTGCCGTGATTATGGTCAAAGCAGGCCTTGGTATTGCCGCGCTGGTGATTCTGGTTTTTTCCACCGTGACCACCACGTTTCTGGACGCATGGTCGGCCGGTATCTCCGCAGAGTCCCTGTCCGGTAAGATCAACGGCAAAAAGACTGCCATTGCCGTGACAGTGATCGGCGTGGCCGGGGCGATCATTTTTCCCATGGACGATATTACCAACTTCCTGTACCTGATCGGCTCGGTGTTTGCACCGATGATCGCCGTGCAGATCGCAGATCATTTCCTGCTGAAGCGGGATCGGTTTGCCGTGGTGGCGGACGGCCGGAACCTTGTAATCTGGCTGATCGGGTTTGTCGCTTATCGGCTGCTGATGGGCGTGGATACCCCGGTTGGTTACACATTGCCGGATATGCTGCTGACAGTGGCGCTGTGCATGATCGCGGAAAAGGTACATCCCACGGCCAAGTAAACATGGGATATATCTGAATCCTGTTGACAAAGAGGAGTAAGACTGTGTATAGTAAGAGACAAGGTTGTCTCTGTTATCAGATAGACCGGCCCCAAATGGGCCGGTCTATCGTTATGGCGGGCAAGATGGAATGCACGGCGCGGCAGCGCGGCGGATACGGAAGGAGCACATTGCATGAAGCTGACAACGGTTTTGTTTGATTTGGATGGGACGCTGCTGCCCATGGATAATGACGCATTTACAAAGGGGTACTTTAAACTGCTGGCGGCCAAGATGGCACCTTATGGCTATGAGCCGCAGCAGCTGGTAGATGCGGTGTGGGCCGGAACGGCGGCCATGGTAAAAAATGACGGCACACGCAGCAATGAGGCGGCGTTCTGGGATACGTTTGACAGGATCTACCCCGGAAAGGGATTGGCGGACAAACCCATATTCCAGTCCTTCTATGAAGATGAGTTCCAAAAGGCGCGGGTCATTTGCGGCTGCGACCCCATGGCGGCGGAGACGATTCGACGGCTGAAGAAGCGCGGCATGCGTGTGGCACTGGCCACCAACCCCATTTTCCCTGCTGTGGCAACCGAAAGCCGCATCGGCTGGGCAGGCCTTGATCCGAAAGCATTTGAGCTTTACACTAACTATGAAAACACAGGATATTGCAAGCCGAATCCGGAGTATTATCGGGATGTGATCCGGCGGCTGGGCGTAAGTGCGGAGGAATGCCTGATGGTAGGCAACGATGTGACGGAGGATATGGTAGCCAGAAAGCTTGGTATGCGGGTATTCCTGCTGACCGACTGGATGATCAACCGCGGTGGTGAGGACATCGATCAGTTCCCTCACGGCGGCTTTGCGCAGCTGCTGGATTATCTTGACAGTGTGGTGTGAGGAACCGGGTTTTCTTTTGACGCGATATTATACGTCTTTGGAAAAAGACAGTTAAAAGCACTTCCTAACATCTACGGAACCGGGATGTCGGAAAGTGCTTTTTCGTATGTGGAGCTGGAGCGGCGGCAAAGAGAGCTTTTCTGCGCTCTGCAGTCAGCGCTCCTTCGCCCGCTGGCGGATGCACAGGGCATAGCAGACGCAGCGAATAGCCGCAAAGCTCACCAATACCGGAGACAAAACCAATGGTGGCTGCCGATGCGCCGGTAAGGTTCAGATACTCGCCGAGGATGTTTCTGGCCCCTTCGTGGGTCATATCAGAAAAATGCCCAGCGGCGTGATAAATGCCATCGCGCCGCTGAGCTGCTTTTTTGTGTTGTGGACAAGTGGATCGCCTCCGTGAATTGTTTTGGCGGCTGCTGCAGATAATCAGGGCGCTGTATCGGATACACCGGGTATGTCCGGCAAAGGAATACCTGACTGGCAGACGTGTTTGCCTTTGTCATTCGATGGTACTATATGCGCAAAAGCGCCTTTGCATGAATTGAGTGACAAAAGCGAAGTTATGTGCTATACTGCATGTATCAGAAGAAGGAGGCGGATAGAATGCACATCAACTGGTTCAAGGATCAGAATAACCTGATCTATATCAACGGTGAGACACAGCTTGCGGAGCTGGAGCGGACATTACATTTTCCCGGCCTGGCGGAAGCGGCCGATGCGCTGCGACAGCATCCCACGGCGGAGGGCTTTACCATCAAGGGGCCAAAGCGCACCAGCGGACGGCTGTTTGTACCGGATCTGGCATTTGGACAGCACATTGAGATGGGCGAAAATATTTTCTTCTATATGGGCGAAATGCAGGAATGCTATGTGATCTATTGGCCGGACGCACCGGTGGCGAAGTAAATATGCTGCCTGAAAAAAACTCCTTTGAGGTTTTCAAAGGAGTTTTTTAGTGCGGTTCTCCCCACCTGAAAAACGGAAAAGAGGGGTGTTTTTGTAAAAAAACTTGTGCAGGTGTCCGTATTTGAGAGATTGCCCCGTTTTATATAGTGATAGCACAGCCGGAAGATCTATGATATGATATAAATTCAGGGGGTGAGGGGTTGACCGCCGGCACACAGGCGCGCGAAAAGCGCCAACGCTTTTTTGAGGAGATGTATACGGCTTATCGGGGGCGGATGCTCGCATTGGCCAGGAAGAAGCTGCGCACAGCGGAGGATGCAGAGGACGCTGTGCATCAGGCGTTTCTGGCATTGGCAGAGCATTTTGATGCGCTGGTGCGTTTGCCCGCGCGGGAGCTGGAGGCTTATCTTGTCGTGGTAGTGGAGCGCAAGTGCATTGATATCCTGCGCCAGCAGGCACGCCTGTCCGGTGTCCCGCTTGACGAAACGGCCGCGCTGGTAGTGCCGGAGCCGTGCGGTGATACGCTGGCGGATGCGATGGGACGTCTGCCGCCGCGCTACAGAGAGGCACTGCTGCTGCGCTGTGCCTATGGGTATTCCACCCGTGAGACAGCCGCACTGATGGAGTTATCTTTTGGTGCTGCTCAAAAACTGCTGTATCGGGCGCGAAACGCGCTGCGGACAGAACTGGAAAAGGAGGCGGATCACCGATGAATATCTCCATGAATAAGTTCGTATTGCGGCGTGCCGCACAACAAATGGCGGAACAGCTGGCCGCAGCGCTGCCTGAAGAGGAGAGGACTGCTTCTGCTGATGGGTTTGAAGCGCAAGCAGCGCAGCTGCTTCATCAGGAAGAGTACCGCCGCAAAGGGCGGTGGGGATGGCGGCGCGGTATTGCAGCCGTACTGGCGGCGGTGCTGGCGCTGGGAACCATACTGGCGGTCAGTCCGCAGGCACAGGCGGCAGTAAGCCGGTGGTTCCGTAAAATCACCACGGCGGTCACCGCATACTGTTTTCCGCCGGCGGAAAGCGCTGGCGTATGGACGAGCAAGGCGCCTGCGCAGATGCCGGGCGGTTATGTACTGGATCAGGATTTTACGGACAGCAGCGGCGTACGGCAGCTGCGTTATACAGCGGACAGCGGCGACATGCTGCTGGAGGTGATCGCGTTTGACGGCAAGCGGAAGCTGTCCATTGAACTGCGCAGTTATCTGACGGATGGGTACAGCGACGCGCTTACCGGACAGCGTCCTCTGGGCGAGGAGGGTGTTCCGAGGGACTATACGGTCATCGAAACAGAGGTGTGTGGTCATGATGCCCAGTTTTATATGCTTGGCGTTTCAGAGGACGGGGAACGGTATGGCCCTGGTGGGGCGTTTGCCATTCGCTGCTATCGGGGAGACGAGTGCATCCATCATGTGGCGCTGGCGGCACATTCCGGGTTGCTTGTATGGGTAGATGAGGATGTGGGACAGGTGTTTTTCCTGTTCGGCAGTGTGGATCAGGAGCTTGCGTGCCGCATGGCCGAGAGCATGTATGGAGAAAGGAGCAATTCATGAAAAAATGGGGAATGATACTGCTGGCGCTGGTACTGGCCATGTCGCTGACGGCCTGCGGCCAAAAAGCGGATGGAGCACGGAATGCACCGGCAGAGGATGCCGCTGCCGGCGGGAGCGCGGGAAATGCGGAGAATCCAAGGAAGGTGGTGTATGTGCCGCTGTGGATGACGCCAAACTCTGTGGTATATTATGATGCTGAACTGAACCGCACCATCGAACAGGGCGCCGACCTGACAGAGGAGGAGATCAACAGCCGGGAGGATATCCGTGCTGTCGGTATGTATGGAGATACGCTGGCGGAACCGGATACAAAGGTGGAATATGATCTTCACGGATTTCTACAGAATATTTACTATAAGACGGACGACGGAAGCGGCTATCAGCTGGCACCGCCGGATGCGCGCGGATAAACCGGGATACGCAGACATTGTCGTGAGCGGAGAAACGCGGTGTACAGAAAGGAAAATACGGCATGAATCAAAAAGAGCTTAACGAGATCCGCCGTCGCTTTAAGCTGGACAGGAACGCCATCAGCAGGATCTACGGCTGCTATGTCAACAGCAATAAGGAGATTATTTCCCATATTGACGCCTCCATGGGACTGATGTCTCAGGAGGAGCAGGAAATGTATCTGGGACTTTTGAAGAAAGCGCTGTCCGGCGCACTGGGCCGGAATTTGATCGATATAGCGTTTTCCACCGCGCAGGTGGCGGACAGCGACGAGCACCGGCTGCTGCAGACCATTCGGCAGACGCTTTTGCAGGATAAGAATTCCCGGGAGACGCTGTGCCGGAAGATCATTGACGCCATGGACATGGGGGAGACCAACTATCTGATTTTGCTGGCGGCTGACACCTACGATGTACCCTATAGGGGACGGGACGACGAGACCTTTGCCGATGGTTCCGACACGGTATACAAGTACTTTGTATGCAGTATCTGCCCCGTGAAAGCTCCCACGCTGGAGCTGAAATACAGCAATGAGGACAGCGGCTTTCACAGTGCTTCCACCGGACATATCGCGCTGGCACCGGAGCTGGGGTTCCTGTTCCCGGCCTTTGACGACCGGGCGGCCAATATTTATAACGCCCTTTTTTACAGCAAAAATGCCGCGCAGATCCATCAGGAGGTGATCGACGCGGTCTTTCGCATCGCGCAGCCGCCCATGTCCGCCGAGGAGCAGAGAAATGTGTTCAGCACGGCGCTGGGCGATACCTTGCAGAAGGATTGCAGCTATGACGTGGTGCAGTCCGTCCATGAGCAGCTGCGGGAACGCATTGCCGAGCATAAGGAGAGCCGCGATCCGGAGATGCTGACGCTGTCCGTCCGCGAGGTGGGCGATGTGCTGACAAACAGCGGCGTATCGGAAGAAAAGGCGGCGGCATTTCAGCAGGAGTGCCAAAAGCAGTACGGCGAGGACGCGGCGCTGAACCCGAAAAATATTATTGAAAGCGGCAAATTCCAGATCACTACCCCAGAGGTGAAGATCACCGTGTCTCCGGAATACAGCCATATGATCGAGGCCCGCGTCATCGACGGCCGCAAGTATATTCTTATTCCCGCTGATGAGGGTGTGGAGATCAACGGTATCGGCGTGAATATTCCAAATCCGCAGAAGAATGACAACGGCTGATCCGACCTGGGACATACGGCCGGATGCCTGAATACCATTCGGTAAGTTTTCTCTTTCCTTTCGGTCAGGAATGGTGTATACTGACTACATATTATGTGATATGTACTTGGGAGGTTTGCCGTGAACGAAAGTCGTAAAGAGATCATGCAGAATGTTTTCCTGACATATCTGCCGGCCGATAAATTTAAAACCAGCGCTCTCAGCGCGCATCTGGTGACGCCGCTGAAAAAGGAAACCGCATCCGCCAACGCCCTGCTGCCCGCCGTGCTGCGCCGCGGCACCATGCGCTGCCCGGATATGGAGAGCCTGTCAGCGGCGCTGGACACCCTGTACGGCGCCCAGATCGATTATACAGTGCGCAAAAAAGGGGAGCGCCAGTGCGTGGGTTTTGTGGCCTCTGTCATTGACGATGCTTTTGCGCCGGCGGGGGAGAAGCTGCTGGAGCCTGTGGCGGATCTTTTAGGGGAACTGTTCTTGGATCCTGTGACGCATAACGGCCATTTTCTGGCGGAGTATGTGGACAGTGAAAAGCAGAATCTGATCGATGCGATCCGCGCGATTCGCAATGATAAGCAGGATTGGGCGGATGTGCGGCTGATGCAGGAGATGTGCGCAGGCGAGCCGTATGGTGTGCTGCGTCTGGGCGATGAGGAATCTGCCGCCCGGATCAATCATCATAAACTGTTTGCGCACTACCGCGATCTGCTGTCCGGCAGCCGCATGGAGTTATTTTATTGCGGAAGCGCCAAGCGGGAGCGGGTAGAGGGTGCACTGCGCCGCGCATTTTCGTCGCTTCCCCGCGGTACCGTGGCCGAGGGTGAGCCGATCCGCCGCATTGCCGCGCCGCAGGAGCCGCGGTATCTGACAGAGGAGATGGACGTGACGCAGGGCAAGCTTTCCATGGGTTGGCGCTGCGACACGGACGATGTGCCCGCCATGATCATGGCGAACCTCCTGTTCGGCGGCACCAGCAATGCCAAGCTCTTCCTCAATGTGCGGGAAAAGCTGTCACTATGCTATTATGCCTCCTCCAGCTATGCCCGTTCCAAGGGAATCATGACGGTTTCTTCCGGGATTGAGACTAAAAATTTTCAGCAGGCCCATGATGAGATCCTGCACCAGCTGGAGCTGGTAAAGCAGGGTCAGTGGGAGGAATGGGAGCTGCAGGGCGCATTGGCAACCATGTGCTCGTCGCTGACATCGCTTTCTGACTCTCAGGGAGCGCTGGAGAATTATTATCTTGGCCAGACGGCCATCGGCATTGAGGAGACCCCGGAGGAGCTGATGGAGCTGCTGCGCCGGGTAACGCCGGAGCGCATCCGAACGGCCGCCCAGAGCTGCCGTCTGGATACCGTGTTTTTCCTGAAGGGAAAGGAGGAGGGCGTATGCTGACCAAGTATGAGCGCATTGGCGAAACGGCGCGGTGGGAAACACTGCCCAACGGTCTGCCGGTCTGTATTGTTCCGAAAAAGGGATTTCAGCGGAAATATGCGCTGTTTGCCACCCGATACGGCGGCATGGACATGAAATTCCAGTTGGATGGCCAGTGGCTGGATACGCCTGCCGGTATTGCCCATTATCTGGAGCATAAGATGTTTGATACGGCGGAGGGCAATGCCTTGCAGGAGCTGGCAAAGAACGGAGCAGAACCCAATGCGTTTACCTCGAATGCCATTACCTGCTACTATTTCAGCTCTACGGAGCAGTTTTATGAGAATTTGAAGATCCTGCTCTCCTTTGTGTCCGTGCCCTATTTCACTGATGAGTCGGTGGAAAAGGAGCAGGGGATCATCGGCCAGGAGATCGGTATGATCGAAGATAACCCGGAGTGGCAGTGCTATAAGCAGCTGATGCAGGGACTTTATCACCACAGTCCGGCTCGTACACCGATTGCCGGCAGCGTGGAGAGCATCCGCCAGATCACGGCGCAGACACTGTATGATTGTCACAAGGCTTTCTACACCCCGGCCAATATGTGCCTTGTAGTGGTGGGCGATGTGGACGGCGATGAGGTGCTGCATCTGGCTGAGGATATCCTGCCGAAGACCAGCGGGCCGCTGATCCCGCGGGATTATGGCGTGGAAGAACCGCTGGAGCCCTGCCAAAAGGAGACCCGCAGCTGCATGGAGGTGGCGATGCCCAGCTTTTTAGCCGGCTTCAAGTGCCCGCCGCAGCATGGCGGCGAGGAACAGGCACGCAGCACGGCACTGGGAGAGCTGGCCATTGATGTGTTGGCCGGTGAATCCAGTCCGCTGTATGCAAGGCTTTACAGTCAGGGACTGATCAACGGCTCTTTCGGGTGCAGTTATGATATTCTTCCCGGTGCGGCCTACGTCTATCTGGGGGGCGACAGCAATGTTCCCCACGCAGTGGTGCAGGCGTTTTTGGATGAGGCACAGCGGCTGGTGCGCGAGGGGATTGATCCGGCTTACTATCTGCGGCTGCGCAATGCCAATTTTGGCACGGCGCTGAAAGCGCTCAACAGCTTTGAGGGGATTGCCGTTTCCATGGCGGAGGGTAAATTCCACGACTATGATCCCTATCGTTTCCCAGAGATCTACGACAGCATTACGGCCGGGGATGTGCTGGACTTTATTCGGGAAAATCTGGTGGCCGAGCGTTGTGCCGTTTCAATTATCGACCCGCTTGCCGGCAAGGAAAAGGAGTGAGAGCTTACGAATAATATGATTATGCAGGACAGCCCGATCCGCTTTCCGGGACTGCTTGGCGACTGGACATTTACTGCGTCTTCCAAGGCGATCAACATCGGGCATGGCGTTTACTGGTACGGAATCCTGATTGCGCTGGGCCTGCTGCTGGCGGTGGTATTCTGCCTGCATCAGCGCAGAAACTACGGCATCAGCGAGGACGACCTGATGGACTGCATCCTGTGGGGAATACCGTGCGGCATCATTGGTGCACGGCTGTACTATGTGATTTTTTATCTGAATTTGTTCCGGGATGCAGACGGCACGTTTAACTGGGGCAGAGCCGTGGCCATCTGGGATGGCGGCCTGGCGATTTACGGTACGGTGATCGCCGTGGTGCTGTTGGCGATCATTATGGCAAAGCGCAAGGGATTCAAGCTGTTTGCCCTGACAGATCTGGTGGTTATGGGACTCTTGATAGGCCAGATCGTTGGCCGCTGGGGCAACTTTATGAACCGTGAGGCGTTCGGAAGCGAGACGACCATTTTCTGCCGTATGCAGCTGACGCTGAAAACTGGCGAGCTGATCGAGGTGCACCCCACTTTCCTGTATGAAAGCCTGTGGAATCTGGTGGGATTGCTGCTGATCGTTTTTGTGGTGGCAAAGCATCGGAAGTTTGACGGCGAAAACACCCTGTGCTATTTTCTGTGGTATGGTCTCGGCCGTTTCTGGATCGAGGGCCTGAGGACTGACAGCCTGTATCTCTTTGACTGGACCATCAACGGTGTACCGATCCGTGTTTCGCAGGCGCTGTCTGCGGTGATGGTGCTGGTATCGGCGTTTTTGCTGATATGGAACCTGTGGGTGAAACCGCATCGGCCGGAGGAGCTGTATGTCAACATTGTGGCGGCGCGCCAGGCTGAGGAGAAAACGGCAGGGACAGATGGCGATCCCCAACAATGAAATAATAAAAAGCAGTCATATGACTGCTTTTTATTATTTTGCCGCGCGCTGCTTTCGGTACTCTGTGGGAAGCACGCCGTAAGTCTCCTTAAACGCGGCGGTAAACCGACTGGGACTTTCATAGCCGACTGCCTGTGCAACGGCGGCAATATCCTGCTGACTTTTGACCAGCAGCAGCGCGGCCTGCTCCATCCGGTGCTGCTTTACATGGGCGGCGATGGTGGTGCCGTATACCCTTTTGAATACCTGCTTGAGGGTGGTGGTATTCATCAAAAAGCGGCGTGACAGCTCCTCAATGGTGATCCGCTCGGACAGATGATCGGCCAGATACGCGTGGACATTGCGGATGACCTGCTCCTGTGATCCATGGTAATCCACTTCTTTTTCCGGACAGGCAATTTCCATTACCTGCTCCACGATTTCATGCAGCAGCCGGATCTGCACGGTATCCGCCGCCTTATAATAGACCTCTTTTCCGACACGGCGGCTTTCCAGAAGGCCGCTGTCCGTCAGCGAGCGCAGATGGTGGGATATGGCGGGACTGGACATATCCAGCATGACGGCAATATTGGTCACGCATTCCTCCTGATGGCTCAGCAGCCAGAAAATGCGGACGCGGGTGGGGTCGCTCAGCTGCTTGAATATTTCCGATACGGCTGTAAAATGCGGCAGGTTCAGCAGTTCGCGGTGGAGGCTGGCGGCGTATTCTTCTCCGCCGTGGTGATGGGGCAGCGAAAAATCGGGCATATGATCTCCTCCTGTCTATTTTGGAAATTCCCATCGCCTTTCCGGAAGTACCGGGCCGTGGGTGCTTGCTTTTTCATCTGTGATTCAGTATACTATGCTCATAACGATTAAGCAAGTATTTAATTGAAACGCGGATTGCCGAATGCTTGCAATATAACTTTGGGAGGAATTTAGCGTGAAAAAGACCTATAAGATCGAAGTGGACTGCGCCAACTGTGCCAATCTGATGGAGGAAGCGGCCAGAAAGACCGGCGGCGTGGTCTCTGCCACCGTTAACTTTATGACGCAGAAGATGATCGTGGAGTTTGAAGAGGGGCAGGACGCCAAGGCTGTCATGAAGGATGTGCTGAAGGCCTGCAAGAAGGTAGAACCTGACTGCGAGATCGAACTGTAATTTTTCGCAGTCCGGGACGAGAACAGGAGTGAATGACATGACAAAAAAGCAAAGGGTAATGCTTATCCGCATTGCCGTGACGGCAGTCATGCTGGCAGCACTGCGTTTTATCCCGCTGACCGGGATCCCGCAGTTGGCGGCCTATCTGGCTGCGTATCTGGTGATTGGCTATGATATCCTGCGCAAGGCTGGGAAAGGTATTGCCAATGGCCGCGCCTTTGATGAGAATTTTTTGATGGCGCTGGCTACACTGGGCGCGTTCTTTCTGGCGGTGTGGACAAAGAGCGGCGACTATGTCGAGGGTATTGCCGTCATGCTGTTCTATCAGATCGGCGAACTGTTCCAGAGCTATGCGGTGGACAAGAGCCGCCGCAATATCAGCGCTCTAATGGATATTCGCCCGGATTATGCCAATATTGAGCGCGATGGAGCGCTGGAACAGGTGGATCCGGATGAGGTGGCCGTCGGCAGCGTCATCGTGGTGCAGCCCGGTGAAAAGGTGCCGCTGGATGGCATTGTGGTCAGCGGCAGCGCCAGCCTGAATACCAGCGCGCTGACTGGCGAGAGTGTTCCCCGCGATGTGAAAGAGGGGGATGAGATCATCAGCGGCTGCATTGATATGAGCGGTGTGCTGAAGATCCGAACAACAAAGGAATTCGGCGAATCTACTGTTTCCAAAATTCTGGATCTGGTGGAGAATGCCAGCTCCCGGAAATCCCGGTCTGAGGCGTTTATTTCCCGCTTTGCCCGCGTGTATACCCCGGCGGTGTGTGCCGGCGCACTGGTATTGGCGATCGCTGTGCCGCTGGTACGGCTGATGCTGGGGATGGAGGGCCTGTGGACCGACTGGATCTACCGCGCATTGACATTTTTGGTGGTCAGCTGCCCCTGCGCACTGGTCATCAGCATCCCGCTCAGCTTTTTTGCGGGTATTGGCGGCGCCAGCAAGGAGGGCGTGCTGATCAAGGGATCCAACTATCTGGAGGAGCTTTCCCAGACGCGCTGCGTTGTATTTGACAAAACGGGTACGCTGACTCAGGGTGTGTTTGAAGTCACAGCGGTGCACCATAATCAATTGGATGAGGCGAAGCTGCTGGAATATGCCGCACTGGCCGAATGCGCGTCTTCTCATCCTATCAGTAAAAGTCTGCAGAAGGCGTATGGAAACCCCATTGACCGCACCCGCGTGACGGATATTGAGGAGATCAGCGGCCATGGCATCGTGGCAAAGGTGGACGGTCACGCTGTGGCGGCGGGCAATGACAAGCTGATGCAGAAGCTGGGTATTTCGTATATTGACTGCCACAGTGTCGGTACAATTATTCACATGGCTATTGATGGACAATATGCGGGACATATCGTTATTTCTGACATTATAAAGCCTCACTCCAAGGCGGCGATCACGGCCCTGAAGAGGCGCGGCGTGGAAAAGACCGTCATGCTGACGGGGGATACCCGCGCTGTGGCAGAACATGTTGCGGCGGAGCTGGGTGTGGACGAGGTGCGCAGTGAGTTGCTGCCCGGAGATAAGGTAGCCGAGTTGGAGAAGCTGCTGGCACAGCGGAACGGAAATGCCAAGCTGGCTTTTGTGGGCGACGGTATCAACGATGCGCCCGTGCTGACCCGTGCGGATATCGGTATTGCCATGGGCGCCATGGGCAGCGAAGCGGCGATTGAAGCGGCTGATGTGGTGCTGATGGATGATGATCCCATGCAGATCGCAAAGGCTATCGGCATCTCACGCAAATGTATCGGTATCGTCAAGCAGAATATTGTATTCTCGCTGATCGTGAAGTTTGCCTGCCTTGCGCTGACAGCGATAGGACTTGCCAACATGTGGGCGGCGATCTTCGCTGACGTTGGTGTGATGGTTCTGGCTGTTCTGAATGCGGTGCGCGCGCTGCGGTATCATGAATAACTAACAGAATACAAAACCGGCAGGAAGTATGCTTCCTGCCGGTTTTGTAACAGATGAAGTTTTTATATTTTTGCAGTTAGGGGTAGACAACTCAAAAAGCATATGGTATACTAGGCTCAACAGTTAGCGTAGGCTAACCGATGAGACAAAAAAGTTTCTTGTCAAATAAAACGACCACGGTACGAAAGGAGAATATATGAGCGTTGTCATTCTGGGCGGAAATGAATGCATGGAGCGCCGCTATAAGGAGTTGTGCCAGTCCTACTGCTGTCAGGCCAAGGTGCTGACAAAAACGGCGGGTGGCCTGAAGAATAAGCTTGGCCGGCCAGATCTGATGATTTTCTTTACGAACACCATGTCTCACAAGTTGGTGCAGGGTGCGTTGAGCGAGATAAAAGGCAGCAATACCATTATTGAGCGCTGCCATACAAGCTCTTTGTCTGCGCTTCGCGGGATTTTGGAGAAGCATATGCCCAAAAACTGCTGATATATAGTTCAATATACACAGTAAATCCTTGAAAATTATGGCCAAATATATTATAGTATAACATATCTTGCCATAAGAAACGGGGAAGGTGTGCATGATGCCGCATTTTCGGGAAAAATGGGAAAGGCTCTGGCCACGTCTGGGTATCATTGCCATTGCTGCGTTTGCGATAATCAGCACGACCGTTGTGACGCTGCAGATTCGGGAAGAGATACGGCAGAACAGCTTTTCGGTGTATGCCGCGCTCGCTGAGCAGCGTCGGACTGAAAACGCGGAAAAAGAGCAATCGCAGCAGACTGATGCGTGGTCTGAGGCAGCGGCGAAAGTGCCTGATGAAGAATTTTCCGCTGGTGAAATGACTGAAGATACGGAAGAGCATTTGATTTATGCATCCCCCAGTGGAAAGCGATATCACGATAACCCGCAATGCCCCGGTAAAAACGGCGTGCAGATCACATGGGATGATGTGCGGCGACGGGGATTGACACCGTGCAAGAAGTGCGTGAAATAGAATGAAACAATCTAAGATACGGATGTTCCTTCCTGCGTAAAGTAAAGCAAAACGGATACACTATATGTATCTGAAGCAGGGAGGCTGGAGGAATGATTGAACAGGATACGATTCGCTTGCTGCGCGAGTGTGATGCGGGAGTCAGAATGGGTATTTCCGCCATAGAGGATGTGGTGGATCATGTGAGCGATCAGGCCTTTTGCAGGCAGTTGATTACCTGCAAGACGGCGCATGAAAAATTGGAGACGGAGATCAGGGAGCTTCTGGAGCGCTATGGAGATGATGGAAAAGAGCCGAACCCGGTGGCGCGGGGTATGTCTCATATCAAAACAAGCATGAAGCTGGGAACGGATCCATCCGATAAAACAGCTGCCGCCTTGATCACGGATGGCTGCAATATGGGCGTTAAGTCTTTGAATCAATATTTGAACCGCTACAAGGCGGCGGATGAAGCCTCGAAGGGGATTGCCAAACGCCTGATCACGCTGGAGGAAGACCTTGCTGTGGATATTCGCAGATTTCTTTGACGACATAAAAAAGACGCTATTGCTGCAAAGAGCAATGGCGTCTTTTTCGGTTATCCGTTGATGCGAAGATCGCAGCGCAGAGGGATGTCATAGGCTTTGAAATAACGCTCCTCCAAATGGATCCAGCGGCTATTGAACTGCGCCGCCTTTTCTGCACCGTTGCGTTTCAGGATTCGCCGCCGCTGTTCGCCGGCGGGGACGCTGAGAAATATCCGCAGATCATAATAGGGCCACAGGGAAGGATGGCAGGCATAGGCACCCTCCACAATCACCAGCCGTCCCGGAACGGTTTTGACAATGCCGCCCAACTGCTGGCTTGCGCACAGATAGGGACGGTAGGTGATGGGGCGTGCGCCCATCAGGGGACGCAGCACCTCGGCCAGGAAGCGTTCATGATCCACATTTTCGCCGGGACGTGACAGGCGCTCATCCGTCCGCTGTTCCGGTCGGGGGAAAAAATCGTCCATGTGGAATACAGTGCATCCAAGATTTTTTTGCAGACGTGCCGCCAGTGTGGTTTTTCCTGAGCCGCAGCGTCCGTCAATGGCCACGATGACCCGCGGCCGCGTCAACTGCTTTGCACGGATGGCCAGCACAAGCCGTAGATAGTCTATCTGCTTCACGCCATCTCCTCCGCCGCCTTGCTGCGGGTAAAGCATACCAGCTTTGTCCGGTCAAGCAGTACCATAACGGCAGGAATCAGCACCAGCTGCAATGCGATGCCGGGAAGCGCATTGAGCAGCGCGCCGCCAAGGAACAGCTCCCATGTGAAAACGCCGCCGCTCAACCCCATCAGTATTACCATCACGCCGCCCCAAACCAGACGGCCAGCCAGCATGGCGGGTATCAGGCACCGGTACAGCGCCCTGACGCATTGCCAGCGGCTGCGGGTATAGAGCCAACCCACCACGGCGCCGTACACCGCCAACTCAAAGGCCATAGATACCGCGTTGGGGTACATGGCGGGGAAACTGAACAGCAGCGAGCGCAGCAGCGGCAGTACAAAGCCAACCCCCAAACCATACTGCCAGCCGCAGATCAGTCCGCACAGCAGGACAGGAATATGCATGGGCAGCAGCATTTTGCCAATGGCTGGGATCTGACCCGTGAAAAATGGCAGGATCAGGCCGATTGCCATAAAAAGAGCGGACAGCACCAGTTTTTTCAAGGCGGTATGCTTCATGGTAGTTCCTCTCAGTAATATGAATATGTAAAAATTATATCACAAGGGGAGAGATTTCGCAAGCATGGAGAAAAGGAAAACCAATGTATGCAACCTGCATTGCGCCAAACGGAGGGGATTACATGAGATGGATTTTGGCACTTGCATGCAGGGAGGCATGTATAGTAAAATTAGAAAGGAAAGAAACAGCGCGGAGCCTGATTAAAAATACTGCGAAGGGAAGGGGGGAGAAGAACCATGGAAACGGCAAGGTGCAGGGCGTTTTTGGCGGCAGCGGAGACAGGAAGCTTTTCCAAGGCGGCGGAAGCGCTCAGTTATACGCCGTCAGGTGTTAACCAGTTGGTTTCGGCATTTGAGAAAGAACTGGGGTTTCCTGTTTTTCGGCGAAATACAAAGGGCGTTTCTTTGACGGAAAACGGAGAATTACTGCTGCCTGTAGTGCGCGAGTTTCTGCGGCAGGAAGACCGGATCTTTGAGCTATCGGCTGAAATGAACGGACTGCTGATCGGCAGCGTGAATATTGCGGCGTATTCCAGTATTGCCACGCATTGGCTGCCGGCAGTTATTGGCGCATTTCAGAGAGACTATCCTCAGATCCATATCAATTTGATGGAGGGGATATGGCAGGAGGTCTCCAAATGGCTGGATGACAGGACTGCGGATATCGGATTTTTCAGCTATCAGGAGGACATGCCTTATGAGTGGATCCCCTTGGCGGAGGATCCTATGCTGGCTCTTCTACCGCGGAATCATCCGTTGGCACAGGCGAAGGCTTACCCTTTGACCAATTGTGCCACAGACCGCTTTATCATGCCGGCGCGGGGATGTGATGACGACGTGATGGCACTGTTCCGGAGAAATCATATTGTGCCGAATGTGCAGTTTACCACCTTGGAGAGCTTTTCGGTGATGTCCATGGTGGAACAGGGACTGGGCATGAGCGTGATGAACCAGCTGATTACGGAAAAGCGCATCTGCGATGTTGCCATGCTGCCAGTGGATCCGCCCGCCTCCATTACACTGGGGATCGCCCTGCATTCCAAGGCGGATATTTCACCCGCTGTGCGGATGTTTTTAAAATATGCAGTCAGGATGCTGACGCGTGTGGAAAATCATAAATAAGGTGATAATTATGACAAAGAAGGTTTTGGTGGTTAGTACAAGCCTGCGGAAAAACAGTAATTCAGAGGCATTGGCTGATGCCTTTATCAGAGGTGCGGCTGCGTCGGGACATCAAGTGGAGAAAGTTTCGTTGGCGGATAAGCAGATATCGTTTTGCAGGGGATGCATGGCCTGTCAGACTCTGGGCCGATGCGTTATAGATGACGATGCCAATGCCATTGCCCGGCAGATGCTGCGCAGTGATGTGGTGGTGTTTGCCACACCCATTTATTATTATGAAATGAGCGGCCAAATGAAGACACTGCTGGATCGGTTGAATTGCCTGTATGACAGCGACTATACATTTACAGAGGCCTATTTCCTGTCTGCTGCCGCAGAGAATGCGGAGGACGTAGATGAACGGGCTGTCCACGGTTTTGAAGGCTGGATTGCCTGTTATGAACGATGTCATCTAGCTGGGACCGTGTTTGCTGGAGGTGTCGATGCTCCCGGTGAGATCCGCGGCCATCAGGCACTGCAGGCTGCCTTTGACATGGGTGCTGCTATTTGCTGATATATTGTCAACCGATGGCGGGGGACTGCTTGCAGGAGCGCAGGCGGAATTGGAGAAAGATGCTGTTAGGGAAAGTGCTTGACGGTGAAAGTGATTCTTGGCAGTAAATGTATGTTATAAAAAGGGACGGCAAGGCTCTCTGCTGGTAAGACAGTAAAACTCAAATTTCTTGGAACAGGCATGATCTCGGTCATGCCTGTTCCGCTTTTAGCAGCTCATCCACGGGAATGTAGCCCACAAGGTCGTACTCGATATGTACCTTCTGCCTGCGCTTGCCGCTGGACTTGTCAGGTGCTTCCACATAGACCGCCTTGACAAGCTCTCTGAGGGCATAGGGGGTCAGCTCCGTAAGGGTGCTGTTCCTCTTTACCCGATGAACAAACTGCTCTATATTCTCTGCCTGCTGTTCCTGTTCATGGATTTGCTGTTGCAGATTCTTGACTTCGGCTTTGAGGTCTTTCTGTTCCTCGGTGTAGTTCTTGCTCATCATCGCAAAGCGTTCATCATCCAGCCGACCGGCAACATTGTCCTCGTAAATGCGGATGAAAAGGCGGTCAAGCTCGCCGATTCGCTTCTCAGCCTGTGCCAGCCGCTTTTGATACAGCCGCAGCGATTTCTCGCTCTGTATACGGAGCTTTTGCTCCATTTCAGAGCGGAAATACGCCTCATAGCGAGTGACTACCGATACGACCTCCTGAATGTGCTTCCAGACGATCT